>PPYE01584807.1_pt1 | contig 59054 bp, 60 predicted proteins | sample 1559881 | NCBI WGS metagenome assembly PPYE01 (sample SAMN08240022, study PRJNA423297) | Human gut metagenome, whole genome shotgun sequencing project.
TCGATAAGAATTGTCATATCTGAATTCTTACCAAAAAGGAGCCATTTTTAACCAAAAACACAAACTATTTTACACTACCATTGCTTTACAAATTCTAGTGAGAATTTTTCCTTAAACTGTTCTGATATTTCTTGTAAAATATCATCTTCGTCTTGCTCCCTCAGCCTAATATATTCTTCTAATAACTCTATTACCTGCTGGGGTGCACTATTCGTATCTTTCTTTCCCCTACGTAAAACCTCAACATCAACTTTTGCATTAATATAAGTCATCGAAGTATTCTTTTTCTGTCACATTTCCTTCTACGGACAGGAAGATCCTTTTTTCCGGAATGATTTTCTGAGTCTCATCTTCCCGGTCATATACCGTTGATGTTAACCTATAACGATTATACATTTATATCCTCCAACACCCCATCATCAAATACCGGTATAGCATCATAACGTCCCAGCAAATATTCTTTGTCTATTTTCTTATCGTAACGTTCTTTGTAGCGATTTAACGAATACAAATTGGAACTATGATCTCCTCTTCTTTTTACAAACCAAATTTCATCCTGCCTGAGCAGATCCAAATCCAGTAAATTAGAGTCATGCGTTGTTGCGATTATTTGGCTCGTATCGCCTTCTGTCAATTTATAAAACAATTCAAGAAATTTCCGGGTAAGATTTGTATGGAGGCTTCTGTCAATCTCATCAATAAAAATGACTCTATTTCCATTGTGCTCATAAAATAGGGGAATAAGATCAAATAACCTTTGTGTTCCGTCAGATTCATCTAAATATTCAAAAAGATCCTGCATATTGCCATGATTTTGCATCATTTTTGTCGTTATGATATTCCCTTCTTCATCTTTACGCAAAGAGTATACTTGACTATTCACCCTGAACATTACAGGCTCATCCCCTATATCATTCGTAATTCTGGCTTTTAATTTTTCAGCGTCTTCCTTCGGGATACCTTCAAAAATTTTATCAAACTCCATTTGTCCCATCTTTGATTCTACGGATTCAATACCAGTATCAAAATATATTAAGAGTTTTGAAAAAACATTTCTAATCTGTTCATCTTCAACCATCTGATTCAAACCGTTATATTGACTGGTTGGAAATATTATAATCATGCTTTGAAACCAAATAAAAACATCTAGAATTTCAGAAAAAAACTAATAAAGGTAACTGGCGATGATGGGATTTGGGGATATCAGCCAGGTGTTTTTTCCGTTTTTTTCTGTCAACAGGTTCAGCAATGGGGGTGCCCTCTATCTTTATTATATTCTTCTGGGGACGTTTCTTCATATGCACAGGCACGATAAGGTACTGCCTAAGGCGGAGCTGCCCACGAAGAGAGCAGCTTGACTGCGCAGTATACGGCAACGGCCCGGGAGGTTCGGAAAGGGACATTCCGGGCTGCTTCTTTTAACGGGAGATGGGGTTCCTTTTGGCGGACAGCAATAACAAAAATTTGAGCGTGTCAAAATATGATGGTTGACATGAGACGATACTAGCTGGATGAAGTAAAATTCCTGTGCGCCTTTATGGTGCACAGGAATTTTACTTTGCGGAATTTACCAGCAGTTTTTACATCTTTCATACCGGCCCTCGGCCTGGGAAAGCGGAACCTGGCGGGCATTGTCGGGATTCATATTGCCGCAGTTGGGTATGCTGTGGTATTTTTTACCGGTCGCCGAGAGCCAGACCATCTGCTCTACGGGCTGGGCGGCAGCGGCCTCTGCCTCCTGGGCTGCAGCTTCTGCTTCTGCCTGGAGTCTTGCCTCCTCAGCCGCCTGCTGCTGGGCTTTTGCTTCCGCCTGGAGTCTTGCCTCCTCCTCGGCCTGCTGCTTTGCGGCAGCTTCTGCCTGGAGCTGAGCCTCTTCCTCAGCCTGCTTTTTTGCCTCGGCTTCTGCCTTTTGTTTTGCCTCTTCTTCGGCCTGTTTTTTAGCCTCAGCTTCGGCCTTTTGCTGTGCCTCAGCTTCTGCTTTTCGTTTTGCCTCCTTCTTGGCTTCTTCCCGGGCCTTTTTCTCGGCTTCGGCTTTCTTATCCGTAACAGAGATATGTATGGCGTTGCTGCTTTTGCCGTCCTCTGTCTTTAGATAGACATTGCTTTCCCCTGTCTTGCCTGAGCTTTTGATCACTCCGGAGGTCTCGCCTTTAGAATAATCAAGGGTCAAAAGGCCGTTATCTGTTACCAGTTCAAGATTTTTGAGGTGTGCGTCCTCAGGCTGGACCTGAATGTTGATCGGATATTCTGCATTCACATCCATCTCATAGTTGGATGTGGGAGATATGGATATCTTTTCAACCGCAGGGCCGGATGCCTGGGCGTAGCCGAAGGTACCAAGTGACAACAGAGAAAGAACGCCCAGTGCCGCAGTGTACTTTTTCTTCCTGAGCGGCTCCTCCCTGAATTTTCTCCGGTACAAAAAGACTGCCGGAATCAGCAGTATCCATGCGTAGGGCAGCAGACTCAGCAGCACCCCGAGAAATGCCAGTACCAAAAAGATTTTTACCAGTGTTTTGCCCATAAAATCCCCCCTTTTTATTACTATTCTAACACAAAAATATAATAAAAAAAGAGTTGTAATGCAGGAAATATAGGATTTATGGTTGACAGGGATTGTATAATAAAATTTTCCATATGGAACGAAGTGGTGGAGGAGGGCGTGGCTTACCCGCAGTTAGATTTGCTGGATGAGAAAACGGGCGCGGAATTTTTCTGCTGCCAGACATACTGCGGGGTGGCGGAGGACGCAGGGACAGGTGAGATTCTGGGACTGTATATTCTGCATCCGAACAATGTGGGCAGATGCGGCCATATATCCAACGCCAGTTATGCGGTGAAGTCTGCAGCCAGGGGAAAACACATCGGGGAGATGCTGGTAAAGGACTGTCTCATACAGGGCCGCATGTGCGGATTCCGGATTCTGCAGTTTAATGCTGTTGTGAGGACTAACAGGGCAGCACGGCATCTGTATGAAAAACTGGGATTTAAACAACTGGGCGTCATTCCCGGCGGCTTTCTGATGAAAGATGGGCACTATGAAGATATATGTCCATATTACAGGGAATTGTAAATGAAAAAGGGAGCATCTGTCCAAAGGAGTCAGGCACACCGGTGCCTGGCTTTTTTCTGCGGCTGATCGGGAGAATTATTTTGGGTTTGCCGTACGGAAATGCTGTTTGAAGAACGGTTTTTAATCCAATACAAATAAAATTTATCGTAAAACAATAAAAATATATTGACATTCCGATTCGCAGGCAATATAATGGAGCCAGAAAGGACAGAAATCATTTATCTATTTTGAAACTGCAGGAGGAGAATCATGAAGCAAACAGAAATGTCAAAGTATTTGAAATTAATAACAGCCGGAACCGGAATCCTGTTTCTGGCGCTGGTGGCGTGGTTTTTGCCCTCGGTACTGAGGCAGGTGCTGGACGGACAGGCGGGAAAAGGTGTGTATTGGGGAACCTGTATCTTCATCTGGATAACAGCGATTCCCTGTTTCCTATGTTTGGTCAAATTCTGGGGCGTATGCAGCAGGATCGGGGAGAACAAGTCTTTCTGCCGGGAAAACGCAGAGGCGCTTAAGCAGATGAGCCACTATACACTGGCTGACAGTGTGCTTTACGCCCTGTTTCTGGCAGTGTTCTGTGTCCTTGGGTGGTATTCTCTGGGAATCGGCTATTTATTCGGCATTGTTTTGATTTTGTTTATCTGCATTACACTCACAGTCCTGTGTGCTGCCCTGTCCCATTTGGTCTATAATGCAAGCCAAATACAGGAAGACCAGGATCTGACCATATAGGAGGGACAGAAGATGGCGATTATTATTAATATAGATGTTATGCTTGCGAAGCGGAAAATGAGCGTCACGGAACTGTCTGAGCGTGTGGGAATCACAATGGCCAATATTTCGGTATTGAAAAACGGCAAAGCCAAAGCAATAAAGATCAGCACATTAAACAGTATCTGCAAGGCCCTGGAATGCCAGCCCGGAGATATTCTGGAGTATGTGGACGATTAATATATGGGTGGTTATCAAACGCTCACGGCAGTTTGGGGTTAAAAAATCAGAAGTGAGAAAGGAGCAGTAAAATATGAATACGGAAAAACAAATGCCGGCAGGCAGTGAGAACGGTCTGCCCTGTGAAAGTGCGCCTGTTTTTGAGGAAAATGAGTGGATAAAGGCAAAACCCATAGAGGCGGATGGAAAAGATAAATGTTTTGCCTGGCTGTATTTGCTGGTGGGATATGGGTTTGTATATACCTTTACCAGCATGGATTTCGGCAGTCATCTGGCATTTTATACTGCTGCATATGCGGCTGCAGTACTGGCCTATATTTTCCTGAAGGGGGGACGTCCGGGACGGGAGAGCTGGTTCTGGATGGTCATTATGCTGGGCGTTGGAGTGCCGTATGCCTTTTGGAGCGCCATGCCGTTTCTGCAGGTCCCAATGCTGATCGTATGTGCGGCCTACTGGACACTGCTTATATCCGGCAGTCTTCTGGAAAAGGATAAGACGTCGGAGTGGGTTGTGTTTGACGGATGGAATGCATTGCTGCGGGTGCCTTTCGGTAACTTCGGATGTGGTTTTAAGATTATAACGGGAATACACGAGGACAGGGATACGGACGAGGAGCTTCAAAAGAAGGGCAGAGGGAAGGATATCCGCTATATTATCCTGGGCATTATCATAGCTGTCCCTGTTCTGCTCCTTGTGCTTCCCCTGTTGTCCAGTGCGGATGAAGGGTTTCAGAGGCTGATGCAGAACAGTGGTTTGTATATCCAGGAGCACTTTTTGTATACTCTTGCCAGGATGATACTTTCCCTGCCTGTTTCGGCATATTTATTCGGACTGATTTACGGTGGAATCCATAAGAGAAATACGGACTGCATTGACAAAGAGGAGCTCCGGGAAACCTCCCGCTCTATCCGGATCGTGCCCAATACGGCCGTCACTACAGCCATATTGATCGTATGCACGATTTATCTGCTGTTCATAGGGCTGCAGGGAAAATATCTGTTTTCCGCCTTTGCCGGAATCCGGCCGGAGAACTTTACCTATGCGGAATATGCCAGGAGAGGATTTTTTGAACTCTGCCAGATCGCTGCGCTGAATCTGGTCCTTCTGCTGGGAGTCAATTTGTTTTCCAGAAAAGGAAAAGAGAGCAGTGCAGTGCTGCGCTGGCTCAATGTCCTTCTTTCTGTACTCACTCTGCTTCTTATACTGACTGCCATGAGTAAAATGGTGCTTTATATAGCTGCCTTTGGTTTTACCATCAAGAGGGTACTGACAATGGTGTTTATGATCTGGATGGCAGTGGTATTTACCCTGGTTATTGTGCGCCAGTGGAAAAAGTTTCCCATGGTGCGAATCAGCGTTATAACGGGAGCCATTTTATACTGCATGCTCTGTGTACTTCCGGTTGAATATATGATGGATTCTTATAATCAGAAATATTTTCCGGAGCAGATAACAGAAGAAAATATATATTAGACATGAAAATCCCTGCGCTTATAATCTTTTGGATTGGGAAGGTGCAGGGATTTTCAGCCTGAGAAATGTAAATGACAGATGTGCTAATTTTTGATTTGATTTAATGTAGCTATGGGCAGGCCTGTTTTTGCGGAGATTTCTTCCGCCGGAATGCAGGAAAGCCTGCTAAGATGAATGATCTGGCTGCAAATGAGCCATACCCGTATCGGGCAGCCTGCGCGATATGCTGGAGGCATTTGAGGCCGGATGTGATGATTATGTAGTCAAACCTTTTCAGATGAGTGTGCTGAAAAAGCGGATTGAGGCCATTCTGCGCCGAAGCGGCGGGGAGGAAGACAGTTTTCTGTTTCGTGGCCTCAGGATCAATTGGAAGAACGGTACAATTCGTTTTAATAAGTACCTTATGGATGATGCAAATGCAAATGAAAAATTAAATGTAGTAATGCATGAATTTGGTCATGCATTAGGATTGGGTCATAATGATAAATCGGATGTAATGTATAAAAAATGTAATGCAGTAGTCAATTTGACAAAAAATGATAAACAATCTTATAATGCTGCATATAAACGTTACTAAAAGGAGATGATTACATGAAAAAAAGTAAATTGTTAATATTTGGAACTATTATTGCATTAACAATGTGTAGTTGTGGAGATGAAACTAAGGCACCTATTACCAATGATGCTGTAAGTATATCCACATTGCATGGATCATTTGGTGTCGATGTAGACTCATATGCCGAATTAGCTGGGGATGCAGATTATGTTTTTACAGGAAAAGTGTTAGAGGAAGTGAACGTTGAGTATAAGTGGCCCGTAACAATAGAAAATGAAGATGGTTCAACGCGAGAAGTTACTACACCATATACTACTTATAATGTTGAAAATATTGAAAATATAAAAGGAGAACTTTCTCAAGATTCGCCAATAACTGTGACGAAAGTAGGAGGTATATCTGAGGATGGGAGCACATACTTGGTATATGAAAATGACACCTTACCAGTAGTAGGTATTACATATGTATTTTATATATATGCACAAGATGATGGTAGTAATCTGGCATCAGGACCGAATTCAACAATTCCATTAGATCAAACGTCTGATACAGGAATTACAACAAGAGCTTTCACAGGAAATAGTGATGATAGCGAAAGTGTATTAGATCAAATAAAAGAAGGAGTTGAAAATCAGATTGTAACGGAACGAGATAGATCGGTGTCAACTGATGATATTTCCAGACAAAACGAGTAATGATATTTGGTAGTGTGAATTAATTTATGCCTTTGGTAAAGACTATAATGGTTCAGGAGAGACGATGCTGATGAGGGCTATCATTGGCTTTGTACGTCCCTCATCAGGAACTGTATTGATTAACGATAAGATTTTGAGTAAAGATATTGAATTTCCGGAAAGCATCGGATTTCTTTTGGAAACGCCTTCTTTTTTAAGACAACAGCCGCTAAAAGGTCAAAATTTAGGAAGGGCGCCGATTGGGTATGTGAGGTCTATGACTGTAATCGGGTTATGCATTATGAATACCGGACAAGGTTACCAGATATTTTTTGCTGCCAGGCAACCAGACATGGAGATGTGCCGGTGGATGAAAATACCTGTGACTGCCGGGAGTATGAAGTTGACAAGATAAATACCGCCGTGCTGAAAGCTGTAAAACAGATCGGGGAACTGGCAGAGAGAAAATATTGTATCGCAAGACGCAATAACAATGGTCAAAAGGAGGCCGCTACAAAGCTGGAACGGGAAGTCGGCCAGCTCCGGCAGAGGAGGCTGACCGGAATCAATATCTGGCTGTAAAGCAAGCCTGTGATGCAGAGATTGAAGCGGCAGAGAAGAAAATTACTGAATTGAGCAGAGAAATGGCGATGCAGGCAGAGGTGGATGATGAGCAGCTGAAAGAACTTGAAAATATTTCTTTGCTATCAGATGAAGAATTTGGACAGCTTAAACTTTTTGAATAAGAATAAACGAAAAGGAACACAAGCTTCCATATCCATTATAAATGAGGGTATGGAAAGCTTGTTGTTTTGTTTGGGGATTTCTGCCTACTGGGAAGATATTTTTATTGTTTTAATGTAATAATCGTGTGGAATGTCAAAGAATCACTATCATAATACATTTGGATATCTCCATGATACTTAATAATTATTTTGCGGATACTCTTAAGGCCGAAACCATGTTTATATTTATTGGGTTTTGTGGTAATCAGTGCGCTGTTTTGTTCATCAAAAGGATTTTTTCTGCAGGAATTAACAACGGTTATAACAACAAATGGCGTTTTTTCACGTTTGTAGGAACTGACATCTATAAAGGAATCGGGAATATGTTCAGCGGCTTCGATGGCATTATCCAACAGATTACAAAAAAGGGAAGTGATATCTGCATCGGCAATAAAATCAATAATTCCACTTCGGATATCTGCATGGAAAGCAATATGTTTATCAAAGCAGTTTCGTCCGAACCTTGAAAGGATTGCATTTAGTATTTCATGGTCGCATAGCCGTGACACTTCCTTCAAATCGGAAGACTGCATTAGTTCACGAATATACAAATGGATTTTATCGTGATCTTTTTTATCGTTCAGCATATCTATGGATTGTAGGTGTTTCTTTATATCATGTACCAGGATGCTCTGGTTTTCATGTTGGGAAAGCAACATCTCATAATACTGCGCAGAATCTGACTCTTTTTGAAGCAATAACTGCATTTCTGTAAATTCCAGATTTTTTTTCCTGTTATACTGTTCTATTCCAAATATAAGTAGATTAATTGTAAGCAGAAATACAGCGCTTAATGTAAGCATCCAGTTTAAACTGGGGGAAAGCACACAGGAATCGCTTATTTTGACAAAGGTAATCATAACGAAGATAGAAGTTACGGGAATCAATGCTAATAAAAAGGCGGATTTATCCAATCGTTCATCGTTAGTTTCTTGCCCTTTCAAAAAATGCAGTAAAATAAAAATAAACGTAAAAAATATTAGCTTTGAAAATATGACAAACAGGGCAAAAAAGCGGGAAGTCATATCTTTAAAATTCGGTGAAAAATACTGAATAATATAATATACCATTACCTCACAGAGTATCATAACTGACGTCAGTATAGAGGAGTAAAAAAAAACGGAATAAACATTTATGTAGTACCCGGTGGAAAGGAAAATAAAATTAAATACAAAATATAAAGCTACATTTATTATTTTTGAATGAAGCAGAGAAGCGGCAAATAAAATAAAGTATAGCCCGCATAGGATAATAATTCTTCTTTTGGCAGTACATTTAGCGGTAAAAAGTATGGAAGCGTACTGCCAGAGTATAATGGCTTCCATAAGAAAACTAAAAAAAAACCAGACATTTTTTTCCATATCATATCTCCGTGATTTTTACCAGATATATTGCAAACTTCACCTTATGCTTTCCAGATAGAGAAGGTAAGCATCTTTAAAAGCACTGTACTTTCGTTTGGTCAGATACGCCTGAAATTGGTTATCAGCCAAATGCACAAGGGAATGATCAAAATCTGATATATGTTCAAAATTGACGATAAAGCTACGGTGTGTCTGAAAAAAACAATTTGGGGGAAGCAGGTTTAGCCAGTATTGCATATTATGGACAGATTCAAAATCTTGGAGGGTAGTATGCACGATTACGTTTCTTCCCTGTGCTTCAACCATAATGATTGAAGAAGCAAGGAGTGTGTGAATGCCCAGCTTGGTTTCAACGGGAACTTTGACTGTCATGGCGTTATACAGATCAATAGCATCTTTCATGTTACGGAAAAAACGTTGTTTATCTAGAGGCTTTGAAAGATAACGGAAAACATGGAAACGCATGGCATCGTCCAGATATTTAGAGTAAGAGGTGACAATAAAGATGATTATCCGGTCATTTGCTTTTTTTAATTTATTTCCTACATAAATGCCATTGATGCCCGGCATTTCTATATCAAGAAAAAGTATGTCTTTGTCACCTGTATCCGCAAGCAGGGATTCTCCGTCAGAATAGCATACAATTTCAGGGCATTTTAGATTTATTCTTTTAAAGAATTGCTTTATACATCCCTTAAGCTGTTCAAGTATCAAAACATCGTCATCACAGATTAGTATTCGCATTACATTCACCTCACACATATTTCTTATTTGGCACAACGCTTGCGTTGTGGTTATTATACCTTAAAAAATGAGAAAGTGCAAAAAAGCTGCATGAAAAGACAATTTTTAGTTGTTTTTGGGACAAGCGTACCCAAAAAAAGATAGAAAATGTCGTTTCATACCAAACCTATTGCAATTACGGAAGATAAAAGGATAATGAAAAGAAAATTCGAAAGTGAGGAAAGAAAATGTAAATGCTGAAGAAAGTGATTTTCTGGCAGGGCAGGATGCTGTTGAGGTAGAAATAAAGGAGCCGAGGAAACTGTTGTAGAAGTGAGTTTGCAGGAAGCACAGGAACGTGTAAAACTTGTTTTGGGTGTTGACCTGCCGGATTTAAAACCCTCTTTTGAGGACATGGAGAAAGGTCAGACCGCTTTTTATTATAAAGATGGTTATTACTATATTGGTGCTTCTGATTTACCAGATTATCAATATACATTTTCAGAGTGTGCTGACGATGAGGAAAATAATGCGAATGGTTTTGTTATTCGTTCAAAGAACACTAAATTTAAATAATCTTGTAACCAGAAAATATCGGAGGGAGGGGTATTAGATGAATGAAAAAGAATTAGTAATTCGATTTTTTACGGAGGGTTACCAGAATAAAAATTATGATTTTATTTTGAAATGTTTGTCTGACGATTATATTGACCATAGCCCTGCAGGAGCAAGAAGCAATAAGGATGCGGTCAATATCCTGACTGCAGTTTCAAAAATATTTGGAGATATGCAGGTTGTTGCTAAAGATGTTTTTTCGGAAAACGGAATGGTTGCGGCAAGAGTACAATATAATGCAGTTCATATTGGAGAATATATGGGGATTGCGCCAACTGGAAGGAGCATTTCTTTTGAAGCACTTGAGAATTTTAAAGTTATAGATGGAAAGATTGTGGAATCATGGGGGTACTGGAATGATAAGGAAATAGAAACATTGTTGGAGTAATATTTGTCCGTGTGTAAAATGGGACAATTTATGATGAAATTGAGATACAAAGGAAACAGAATATGCAAAAAATGTCAGGTTGTGAAAAAAAGGGACAGACGACAAACCGCTTTGGAAGAAAAAGAAGGTTTCCGCATACTTACCGGAAAAGAAAAAATTATATTCGGAAAAGCGGGAGGGGAAGACGGAGAAGAAAAAGGATCGCATTGCTTAAAGCAAAATGGGTTTTATTGCTCTCAGGGACAGCGGCAGTGATTTTGGTGCTTTTCATAGCAGGGAAGAACATACTTCCGTTCGGCGGTGGAGATGGTAAATCAGGCAGGGACGCTGTTTCTGTAAGCTCCCCGGAATTGGAGGAATCTGAGAATAGCAAGGTACAGGAAAAAGAGACTGAAGAGAAGGGACAGGATGTGTTCCGTCCGTTTTGTACCCAGAAAACAGTTCCTTCCCGTCTCATAGCTATGACAGGGATCAGTGTGGACGGAACAGAGCTTGCCGATGAGAGCACCTACGTTTCGGGAAGGAACCTATCGTTTGGGATGGGGGAAGCATATACGGATCTTGAGGGTATTATTACCTTTCGGGGAAATAATTTCAGGGATGCACCTGCTTTTGGCATGGCAGAAATGAAGGAAAAGCGTTTGGAACCGATATGGTCCACACAGACAGGAGCGCTTTCTTATAATGGCGAAGTCTGGACCGGAAATGGATGGACTGGACAGCCTCTGCTTGTCAGATGGCCACAGGAAACAAAACAGAAGATGAATATGCAGGACTGGGCAAAAACAGATGAAGATTTGGTAGAGGTGATTTATGCCAGCATGGACGGTTTTGTGTATTTCCTGGATTTGAGGACAGGAAAGGAAACGAGAAATGCGCTCTATCTTGGATATACCTTTAAAGGCTCCGGTGCTCTAGACCCAAGAGGCTATCCGATTTTGTATGTGGGAGCTGGTTATGACAGTACACAAGGAACCTCCCGTGTATTTGTAGTGAACCTTCTGGACTGCAGTGTTATGTATGAATTTGGAGCCAATGATTCTTATTCTCTCAGAGGATCGCTCAGTTATTTTGATTCATCAGCACTGGTGGATGCAGAGACGGATACGCTGCTTTATCCGGGAGAAAACGGCATTTTATATTTGATCCGTCTTAACACATCCTATAACATGGAAGCGGGGACGCTTTCCATTGCACCGTCACCAGTGGTAAAATGGCATTATTACGGAAACAGGACAAGTTCGTCCTCCTACTGGCTGGGAATGGAGGACAGTGCAGCCGTATACGGGGGATACCTGTTTATTGCGGATAACGGGGGGCATCTGATGTGCCTGGATCTAAATACGTTGCAGCTTGTTTGGGTACAGGATATTCTGGATGATTCCAATTCCACTCCGGTTCTGTCTATGGAGGATGGGCACCTGTATCTGTATGTCAGCACTTCTTTCCGACTGGGATGGCGGAGCTATTCCACCGCAACGGTTCCAGTGTGGAAGATTGATGCGGAAAATGGAGAAATTATATGGCAGAAGGATTATGAATGTTATAGTGAAGAAGGAGTATCTGGAGGGGTACAGTCTACCATTGCTTTGGGAAAAAACAGCCTGTCGCAATATATCTACGTCACCGTTGCGAGAACAGGTGACTATTCCACAGGCGTGCTTGCCTGTCTGGACAAAAAAACAGGAAAAGTGGTATGGGAACATTCTTCTTATTACGCATGGTCATCCCCGGTATGCGTTTATGATCCGGAAGGAAAGGGAACAGTTCTTTATTGCAACAGCGAAGGAACAATGTTTCTGATGGATGGAGAGACGGGAAAGGTGCTTCATTCCATTGTTCTGGACGGTAGCAATATAGAGGCTTCGCCTGCTGTATATAATAATTACGCTGTTGTGGGAACACGTGGATGCCATATCTGGGGAGTGGCATTAAAATAGATGCTGTAATATTTACAAAAAGAAAGGTTCACAAAAAAGAACACGTTTATTACAAATATGGTAATTTAAGCGGAGTTGTCGCACTAAATATAACGGAGCAGATTTTGAATTATCGAGATATGTCTGAGGAACAGCGAGCCTTGGCTTTAAATTCATTAAGTTCTATAGGTTTCTATCCAGCCTATGGGAAAATTAAAACAATGCAACGGGTTATGGATAAATCCATAGATGGAGAAAGACCGTAATTTTATTTTGCATTTAGAGACAGCGAATTGATTGGTTATATGTTTTTGATTGGAGATGTTCAAAGGTTTCGTTCTTTCCCGTGGATAGCGATAAGTAATTTGGACCGTTACGCCCTGGCTTTGAAAGGCTGATTCCACTTTTCAAAGCTAAGGTGTAACGGGCTGCGCTGAATCATCAGGGTTTTATTGACACTATTTTACGGATATGTTATTTTTATTTTAGGAACAATCGTGTTGCAGGGTGGGTTGACCTTCATTCTACATAGAATGGAGGTGATGTCTATGAAACATTTCGATTTTAAAGACCTGATGGCCTTTGGAATGTTTATTTTAGCGTTGCTGACATTCATTTATTTGATTTGTCATTAACCTAACATAGAAAAACCACCCGAATACTTGGCCAGTTGAGGGTGGTTTTTCTTTCCTTTATTTCCTGGTCAACCCACCTTGTGGGCGGTTGTTCCTTTTATATTTCTATCATAACAGATTCAAGATATTAATTCAAGATATTTTTCCGGTATACAGACTTGTCTTATCTATAACCACAATTTACAACTAATAAAATATAAATTTTAAAATGGCACCCGTACTTACCTGAAGGCCCTGCGTTTTAGAAAAGGACTCTTTGTCAAAGGCAGCATGGGATGGGAAAATGAGATGGCAGGCGATGCTTACATCTGTGAATGGGTCCTGGAGTTTTCCGATAAGACCATCACGATCAGAAACGGAAAACTGATCAGTGAAGAGAACACATCCTCTTCAGAACAGAATTAGAAGATAAGAACAGATTGCAGCAAAGGAGAATCAGGGGTATCTGGTTCTCCTTCTGTGCATAATGTACAGAAAATAGAAATAAAAATTGTACATATAATGGAATCTACCGAAAACAGTTGACTTTTCAAACGTGGGATGTTAGGATGTAATCATGGAAAAACAACCAACGTAGGATGTTGAAAACGGGGGAACACTAAAGGAGGTATTTATGAAAGCTAGGGTGTTAAGCCTGCTGACTGCCGGAGCCGTTATGACAGGGCTGCTTACGGGGTGCAGCGGCGGAACGGAGAATGTGGAGGCTTCCGGGGAAACCGGAAAAGGGTATCAGAAGATTGAACTGGTCATGGCAGTGAACGGAACGGACATTCAGATCGACTCCAGAGTGGCGGACAAATTTGCGGAACTGGTGGAGGAGGCATCCGATGGGAATGTGACCATAGCCGTCTATCCCAACGACCAGCTTGCAGGAGGAAACTCCACAAAGGGAATTGAGATGATCGCAGGCGGAGGCGTGGATCTGGCAGCCTATGCCACATGTGTTATGGCAGTCATTGACGAACAGCTTTCCGTGGCCACGATCCCGTGGATCTTTGATGATTACCGGCATGCCAGAGAAATCATTGACAACACCGGAGGCGAATACTACGCGGAGCGGCTGGAAGCAAAGGGAATCACCTATCTTGGCTCTTTCCACAACGGTTTCCGTCAGATCACCAACAGCAAGCGGGAGGTCCGGACACCGGAGGATGTGAAGAGACTGAAGATCCGGGTGCCGGGCAGTGAAGTCTATATGAAATTCTTTAAGACCTTAGGGGCAGACCCGGTGGCCATGAGCTGGAGCGAAGTATTCACAGCCATCCAGCAGGGTACCATCGACGGACAGGAGAACGGTATCTGCATTACAGAGTCCGCCAAGATGGATGAGATCCAGGACTACCTCACTTTATGGAACTATACATATGAGAACGACCTGTTTGTAGCCAACACAGAGATCTGGGAATCCCTGGAGCAAAAGACAAGGGACCTTCTCCAGGAGAAGGCAAAGGAAGCCTGTGAGTGGGGAAGAGATACTGTGGAGCAGGAAGAGGCTGACATTGTGGAGGCGTTCAGATCCGAGGGTATGACCGTGACAGAACTGACGGAGGAAGAACTGGATGCTTTCAAGGAAGAGATCAGCGGCGTGAAACAGGAATTTATTGAAAAATACGGCGAGAAAGCCTGCGAAGCTTTCCGGATAGAGAGCGAATAGGAGAGGGAGGAAATAAAATGCGGATATTTGACAAGATAGAGGAGATACTGGCGGCGGCCTGTCTGATCGTTATGACGATCCTCACATTTGCGAACGTGGCTGCCAGATACCTGTTCAGTGCATCCTTTTCCTTCTCGGAGGAGATCACCACATATCTCTTCGTGCTGCTGAGTATGCTGGGTACAGCCATAGCGGCAAAGCGGAGAGCGCACCTGGGACTGAGCATTGTGACCGACGCGGTCGGGCCGAAGGCAGAGAAGGTGCTGAAGATCATCGGTTACTTTGTGGCAGTTTTGTTTACCGGGGCTATTTTCTGCTATGGAATCCTTATGGTGAGGAATCAGAGGATTCTGGGACAGGTCACAGCAGGCATGCAGTGGCCGGAATGGATCTTCGGTTCCTTTGTACCCATCGGTGCATTCTTTGCGACAATACGGTTTATACAGGTTCTGATAGAAGAGATTAAGAGAAATCCGGAAGAGGAGGTAAGCAAATAGTGGTAGCAGCAATTCTATTTATCAGCTTCGCCGTACTGCTTCTCATGGGAGCGCCCATAGCTGTGTGTCTCGGTACCTCCAGCGTGGTAGCCATGATTGCTCAGGGGGCAGGAAGACCGCTGGATACGGTAATGAGCAGCCTTCCCATGATCGTGTCGGCGTCAACCAGCAAATTCGTATTACTGGCAATTCCTTTCTTCATCCTGGCGGGAAACATTATGGAGAAAGCGGGAATATCTGAGAAACTCATTAAACTGGCCGAGGCCTGTGTAGGACATATCAGAGGCGGACTTGCCATTGTATGTGTTATCGTTGCCTGCTTCTTCGCGGCAATTTCCGGTTCAGGTCCGGCTACCGTGGCGGCACTGGGAGTCATCATCGTGCCGGCCATGATCAAATCAGGCTATAAACCTGCGTTTTCCGCAGCGTTAATGGCAGCGGCCGGAGCCATAGGGGTCATCATTCCTCCCTCCATAACCTTTGTGGTATATGGCTCCATCGCCGATACATCCATCGGTGACCTGTTTATTGCAGGACTGGTACCGGGTCTCCTGATGGGATTCGCACTCATGGTAGTGGCACTTCTGGCAGGAAGTAAATCCGATCTGAAGACACTGCCGAAGGCCAGCAGAAAAGAGCGCTGGCTGGCATTCAAGGACGCCTTCTGGGGGCTCATGATGCCGGTCATCATCCTGGGCGGTATCTACGGCGGTATCTTTACCCCCACAGAGGCCGCGGCAGTATCTGTGGTATACGGTCTGTTTGTAGGAATCTTTATTTACAAGAAAATAAGGCTGAAAGAATTCTATGCCCTGCTTCTTGATACCACATCCACAACAGCCACCGTCATGTTCATCACAGCGGCAGCCAGTCTGTTTGCCTATGTGCTCACAAGGGCAAGACTCGATGTGGCGATCAGTTCCGCACTTCAGAATGCCACAGGCGGAAATGTAATTGTCTTCTTCATTATAGTAAATATTATCCTGCTGATCGCAGGGTGCTTCCTGGATTCGACTTCAGCGTTATATATCTTTACCCCGCTGTTCGTACCGGTGGCACAGGCGCTGGGCGTGAATCTGATTCACCTGGGCGTTGTGATGATCGTCAACCTGGCAATCGGGCTTTTCACTCCTCCGGTAGGCGTAAACCTCTATGTGGCCTGCGGCGTGGGAAATGTAAACCTGAAGCAGATATCAAAAGCAGTTGTATCACTGATCGTAACGGCATTGATCGTACTGCTGATAGTAACCTATATACCGAAAATCTCATTATTATTCTTATAAAAAGGAGCGAGGAATATGAAAAATGTAAGTGTTGAAGAACTGGAGAGACAGAGTATTGAACTGAGGAAAAAGGTGATCACCATGATCCACAAAGCAAAATCCGGACATCCCGGCGGCTCCCTCTCGGCGGCTGACTTTGTGACAGCCCTGTATTTCAGGGAGATGAATCTGGACCCAAAGAACCCGAAATGGGAAGACAGAGACCGCTTTGTATTGTCAAAAGGCCATGTATGCCCTGTACAGTATGCGGCTCTGGCAACGCTTGGATTCTTCGATGAATCCGTGCTTGGCACCCTCCGCCAGGAAGGTTCCATTCTGCAGGGCCATCCGGATATGAAGAAATGTCCCGGCATTGATATCTCCACAGGTTCTCTCGGCCAGGGACTTGCCTGCGGCGTAGGAATGGGAATCGCAGCGAAAAAAGACAACAGGGACTACCGCGTATTTGTAGTCGTGGGCGACGGCGAATGCCAGGAAGGTGAAATCTGGGAGGCAGCCCAGACAGCACACAAATACGAGCTGGATAACCTGGTAGTATTTGTAGACAACAATAATCTGCAGCTTGACGGCACCACAGATGAGGTCATGCCCAACATCAACCTGGGTGAGAAATTCAAGGCATTCGGATTCGATACCTATGAGATTGACGGACACGATATGAAGCAGATCGTGGACACTCTGGACAGGATCCGCATGAGAAAGAACGGAAAACCAAAATGCATCTTTGCCAACACAGTAAAGGGAAAAGGCGTTTCCTTTATGGAGAACCAGTGCGGATGGCACGGAGTGGCACCAAATGATGAGCAGTATGCGCAGGCAATGAAGGAGCTGGACGCGCAGCTTAAAAAACTGGAAGTCAGAAAATCAGCATAAGCGGATGGAGGATAAGAATATGAGCGAAGTAAAGAAAGCGACCAGAGATGGCTTTGGTGAAGAGATTGTAAAGCTGGGCAGACTGGACAATGATATATATGTAGTGGACGTAGATATAGGCAAATCCTGCAAGACAGGAGAGTTCCGCAAACAGCTCCCCAAGCAGTATCTGAATGTGGGCATAGCGGAGCAGAACGCAGCCGGTGTTGCGGCAGGACTTGCGACCTGCGGAAAAATCCCGTTTGTCGTGACCTACGCGGTATTCGGTTCCCTGAGGATGTGCGAGATGATCCGCCAGGAAATCTGTTACCCGAAACTGAATGTGAAGATTGCCTGTTCCCACGGCGGTGTTACCCCTGCCAATGACGGCGCAAGCCATCAGAGCATTGAGGACATGGGCGTCCTGCGCACCATACCCAACATGACCGTGCTCATGCCTGCAGATTATCATGCGGCAAAAAAACTGGTAAAAGCGGCAGCAGAATATGAAGGGCCTGTGTACCTGCGTTTTACAAGGGACGCGATTCCGGTCATCTACCCGGAAGACGCAGAGTTTGAGATCGGAAAAGCCAACAAATTAAAAGAAGGAAAAGATATTTCCATCATTGCCAACGGCGATACCGTTTCCATCGCTTTGAAAGCGGCAGAGCAGTTAGAGGCACAGGGTGTATCCGTGAAACTGCTGGATATGCACACCATCAAACCTCTGGACACAGATGCGGTCATGGAGTGTGTAAATGAGACCGGTAAGATCATCACGGTGGAAGACCACAACATCATGAACGGCCTGGGCAGCGCAGTCAGCGAAGCGGCAGCAGAGACAGGCAGATGCATTGTAAAACGCATCGGTATCCGGGATCAGTTCGGACAGTCTGCTCCTTATGAGAGGCTGCTGGAAATGAACGGAATCACAGTGGAAAATATTGTGGAGACAGCAAAAGAATTAGTGAAATAAGTATGAGAAGAATTATCAGGAGGATAAGAAAATGTTTGATTTTGACGGACAGGTAGCAATCGTAACAGGAAGCGGCTCACCGAAAGGAATCGGCAGGACCATTGCAAAAACTTTTGCAAAACAAAAAGCAGCCGTAGTGATCGCGGATATGAATGAGGCCGGTGTACAGGACACCGTAAATGAGATCAGGGCAGAAGGCGGAGAGGCTATGGGCGTGACCGTAAATGTTACAGATGAAGCATCCGTACAGAAAATGGTGGATGACATCATGGACGCCTATGGCAGAATCGACGTGCTGGTAAACAACGCAGGTATTTCCCAGAAGGTGACGGTTGCGGATATGACACTGGCAGATATGAGAAAAATCTTTGAAGTCAACATGTTCGGCCTGTTCCTCTGCACACAGAAGTGCATGAAGGTAATGCGTGACCAGAAATACGGAAGGATCGTTAACCTGTCCTCTGTATCTGCCAAGAGAGGCGGCGGCGTATTCGGCGGAGCACACTATTCAGCATCCAAAGCGGCTGTACTTGCATTTTCCAAAAACCTTTCCAGAGAGATCTCTGCAGAGGGCATCACCGTGAACAGCGTGTGCCCGGGACTGATCAACACAGAGATCTGGAAATCACTTCCCAAAGAAGATGCAGATAAGATCATTGACGGAATCCCCATGGGCCGCCCCGGTGAGACACAGGAAGTGGCAAATGCCATTGTATTCCTGGCATCCAAAGAAGCGTCCTATATTACAGGCGAAGAGATCGACATTAACGGCGGTTCCCATATGGATTAACCAAATGCAGACACCCCCTTATTTTATCCGGCTGTAATAGACAAAATCTGATTTCTATGGTAGTATGTTGGTTGTAGGATAAACCGATAAAGGGGTGAGTAGAATGCAGAACATCAGTTATTTAAAGAAAGTAAACAGTGAATCGGTAGTGCAGCAGGTGATCAATGCGCTGACGGAGGCCATGCTCAACAGGGAACTGCGCCCCGGGGATAAGATTCCCACAGAGGCGGAACTGGCTGAGAGTATGGGTGTGGGAAGAAATTCCATCCGGGAGGCCATTAAGATCCTGGTATATCTGGGAGTGCTTGAAATCAGGCGGGCAGAGGGAACCTTTGTCTGCGAGGGATTTTCTGAGAGCATGATAGACCCTATGATTTACGGTATTATTTTAGACAAAGAGGATTCATATGAAAATCTTATGGAACTGCGTGAACTGATAGAAGTTGGTGTGATGCAGCTCGCCATGCAGAAGATTCAGGAGGCCGATTTACATATACTGAAAGAGAAGCTGAACCGCATGGAGAAAGAGATAGAAAAAGGGCCGGAGAATGTAGAGAATGCTTTCCTGGCTGACAATGAATTCCATAATACCATATCAGATATGGGAAAGAATCCCCTGGTGAATAAGATCAACCAGGTGGTGCGGGTGCTGACATATTCCATGAGGATGAAGACAGTGGAGACAATGATCAAGACTGGAAGAGGCCGGGAATTATTTGAAGCGCACCAGAAAATCTATGAGATGATGACAAACAAAGTAACAGACAATCTGAATACGGCTGTAAGAAAAACATATTTTGCTGATATTCCATTTACGGATACAGAGAAATAGTCCTCGTTCAAAACAATTTCCGCTTACAGCCATTTGCTTGATGCCCTGTCCATTCATTGCCCGGAGTATGTTTGTATGCAACGCACTCCGGTGAGTGGACGGGGTGCAAGATAAACATTGATTCAGACCTGCGCCCTGCCATGACAGCGGGCGTCCGGCAGGTACTGGTGCAGAAGCCCTCAGCCTTTGACTCCAGGGAATACCTGAAAGCCGGAAGAGCCAATGTCAAAGAACTGGCGGCACATAAGATAGCGAATGTCCTGGGCAGTGACCACAAGGCCTGACCTGAACGAAACAAACCGATGGTTTAGACGGATCTCAGCCGGAACCATCGGTTTGTTTCCGTGTACGATTTTTTATTTATAGGTTGATTAAGTAAAGGAATAACTATAAAATAACCTTATAAGTCGCACATAATCGAGGAAAAGTTATGCATTGTTTCAGTTCTGCTGGTATCATATAGGTACAACTCCTTTCTGAGTGGATATGGTGAATTGTTACTGGACATCTCAATTTACCATATCCACTCAGAAAGGAGTTGTTTTATTTTGTAGGAAAAAGAATCCTGTATTTATGCAGGTTCTGGCGTTTCGCAAACGCCTAAAATATATTGTAGTAGATAGGAGGAAACTATCATGAAGAAAACAGAAATGAACAGGAAAATGGACGATTACCTGGAAAGCCTGCAGCTGGAGGAGCGCTGCTCCGCCACCATTGCCCAGTATAAACGGGAAGTGCTCTCATTCCTTGCCTGGGCCGATGCAGAGATTACGAAGGAGACGACCATCCGCTATAAGAACAAGCTGAAAGACGAGTACAAGCCCGCCACCGTCAATGTGAAGCTGGCGGCGCTGAACGGCTTCTTCACCTTTCTGGGGCAGTTAGAGCTGAAGGTAAAACAGCTCAAGATCCAGCGGCAGGCTTACTGCTCTCAGGAGAAGGAACTGACCCAGGCGGAATATGAGCGGCTGGTATCGGCTGCGAAGGACCAAGGTAAGGAAAAGCTGGTGTTCCTGATCCAGACCATCTGCGCTACGGGCATCCGGGTTTCAGAGCTTCGCTTTATCACTGTAGAGGCGGTAGAATGCGGTGAGGCGCACGTCCGGCTGAAAGGAAAGAACCGCACCATCCTGCTCCCCGGCAAGTTGCGCAAACTCCTGCGGAAGTACATCAAGAAGCAGCACATCCAGAGCGGCCAGGTGTTCGTATCAAGAAACGGGAGGCCCCTGGACCGTTCCAATATCTGGCGGATGATGAAGAACCTCTGCGAGAGCGCCGGGGTGGACCCGAAGAAAGTGTTCCCCCACAACCTGCGCCACCTGTTCGCCCGGAAGTTCTACTCCATCGACCATGACATCGCCAGGCTGGCGGATATTTTGGGCCACAGCAGCATCGACACCACCCGGATCTATATCATCACCACGAGCCGGGAGCACCAGAAGCAGTTAGACCGGATGTCGCTTGTCCTGATGGAATAAAAAAACGCAGCCTTCTAAGCCACGCATACTGAAAAACCGCCAAATAAACATTCTGTTGTAAACCAGATAGACTACACCGAAGCGCACCTGCTTATGTGTATTTATTATAACCATCTCATCCCCCCACAGTCAATATAAAAGATTGAATTTCCTCAGAATTATCATGGCAAATCCCGGCTTAAGTGCGCAGAAAGTCAGCCCTCCCAGGTACCGTTTTCTGGCATCTGATAGGAGGGCTGATCTTTGCGCCCATTTTCCTACGCAGGTGATGCGGGAAATGTTTTGTCCGCCCATTCCGGCGGTATGTAAAGAAGTATTTGACTTTTTTTGCCCGGGTAAAACCCCGCATAAGGTTTCTGACGGCTGCCATAACAACAGAATGTTTAATTTGATTCAAACGCAGCCATAAGGAAGCCCATCTGGGAGGATGGAGGGAGGTGCGGGCGGGAAACCATATGGTGTTAAGCTGTTTGACCTTGTATCCTGTGAGACCGAGGATTGGGGCAGCCTGGACGAGGCTCTGCTGTGGATGGACCGGCAGATGGACCGGCGGAGCCATCCACATGCAGGTACGGAGTGTCGCAGCTTTGATCCGGAAGATACAGATCGCCGTCGGGCAGAGGGCAAAGTCCGGCATCAAGCGTGGCTGGAGGGGAGGCCGGATCCGTACCTTCCCAAACGTCCGGAACCGGCGGATATACCGAAGTTTCCAAAGGGATGCGCAGTATCTGCTCCACTCCGCCCTCCCGGACGGGGTTCCCTCCCCGGAGCAGAAAACCGGGCAGGAGCATAAGGAGCGACCCTAAGAGAAAAGAAGAAATGGAACATGACAGACAAGGAATTCCGGCGTTTAAGCTGGAGAGAGCTAATGGAGATTATATATGAGGAGGATTATGGAGAGAAAAAGGAAGGAGAATAAGAGGTGGCGGAGAATTGCTGCATTGTTAGTAGCCGTCCTGTTGTTGTCAACGATTGATACGATATCCTGGGCAGCAGAAACCGGGGGACAGGAGACCGTGGAGATGCCGGACTCGACAACAAGCACTGCGGAAGAAGGCGAGACTAAAGAACCGGAAGACATTTCAAATGAACCGGGAGATACAGGTGAACCGGCAGATGAGACAACAAAGATACCGGATACCGGAACAGAGAATATCCAGCCGGGAGAGGACGGGAAGGAGATGCCAGACCCGCCGGCAGGCACTGACCAAGAAGGCGAGTCTGAAGAACCAGAAAATAGTTCAAATGAACAAAAAGATACAGGTGAAGCAGCGGACGAGACAGAGAGTGAACTAACAGACGAGACAGAGAGTGAAGCAGCAAAGCTATTTGCTGCCCCGCGGGCAGTAACCAGTGTTAAACTGCATGAGGTTGGAGTGGGATACCCTCAGAAGGATTATCCATTTTCTCCAATTGCGTCGATGAAAGAGGATGCTGACGTCGGCGATAGATTAACGGAAACAAGTGATGCAGTTCTCAAGGCAATGTTTGATGCCAGTGTAGCCAATGGTTTGAGCGAAAAGTTATACTCTTATTCTCTTCCGAAATCACATCGGGATAAGAAGAGGCGCTATAATGCTGATCCAGGTGTTTCCATGACCTATCGCAAGGTGGGAACTTATGGAGGAGAAGAAATTGACCTGAAGGTGAGTCTGATTGCCTATGAGAATACCAGCAGCATGCATACCTGCAATGGACAGAATATACCAGCCGGTGTGTTTTTTAGAACGAATAGGCTGGATTTCTATACGATTGGTATCGAATGGGCACAGTTTAAATTTGAATTCTTTAATCAGAACGGCAAACCCGTGGAGATCAGGGGAACAGGAACACTGTACGATCTGGATTATGGACAGAAATTCACAGCAGATGATGGTATTGATCATGCATTTGTTACGAGGAACAATGAGGGGCATCTGAAATATACAAAGACAGCGGATGATTTACTTCAGGATAATCTGATTGTAAGTTCGGAAATGGGATTGGATAATGACAGTCCGCTCAATATACCGAACGGCTGCGTCACGCTGGCATACAAGGACAAAAGCAGCTTTACCGTTTCTTTCGGAGTTCCGGAGAAAACTTACACCACGCTTTCTTCGGTAGCAAGTACATTTGGGCTGTCCGGAACCTATTCCGTGATAGATCCCCCGTTGGAAGATCCGGTCAAGTCTGTATCAACCACCGATATTACGAACCAGGAAACCTTTATTTATACGATTACGCAGAAAATTCCTAAATATAATCGGTCGGAGAATTATTTTGAAAATTTCGAGATAAGAGATAATATTGAAGATTGTCTGGAAGTGGTGCCATACAAGGATAATGATTATTGTCATGTAAGAGCGAGAACGTTGGATGGGTTGCTTTATGGAACAGTAACAGATAAATTTTCCTGCATAAGAACCAATTCGGAAGCGGAAATTATTATACAAGCAAAAAATGTAAAATCGCCCGATTTTTACGGGTATGAGTATGAATTTAGCTTCAAGGTACGCCTGAAACAAGGGTATAATCTGGAAGCCTGGCTGGAGAAGCCGGTCAATGACGCGACGTCTACTACCAATACATATACATTACCGAATACGGCGGTCAGACATGTGAAATACCCAAATGAAAATGAGACAACAAAAGAAACGAATACCGTATATGTGCAGGGCGTGCTCAAGAAGGAGTTTTTCTATAAAGGGGATGCGTACAAGAATGTGATTACCGGGGAGATGACAGCCAGGGACCCGGTATTTACCGTTTACTCGGATGAGGCGTGTACGGAAGGGAATGAGATAGGAGAATCCTCTTATAATCACGTCACCGGTCTTATCAGATTGCCTTTTCTGCCTCTTGCAACTTCAACCGGAAATGTGACTTATTATATGAAAGAAACGGCTCAGCCTACCGGTTATGTGCCAAACGCTACGGTTTATGAAATCACCCAGAAAAAAGGCAATGGAGAGATTACGATCAAGGGAGATGGATATGAAAGTGCAAAAGAAGGGGAATCTCACGGAATAGTTAAAAACAAGGCGCCGATAATAACCAAAAGTTCGCAAACAGATAAAAATGTAAAGAAAGGTCAGGACATTTGGTATGAACTTTGGCTTACTAATCCGGGGAATACAGATATTATTGTTAATGTAGAGGATGTTCTTCCACCGGAAGTAAAGGGCAAGGAATATAAAATTGAAGTAAAGGATATTAACACTAACACGGGCTTAAAGTTCTTAGAGAAAGGTACATGGACGGGAAAACGTGATGAGCTTAAGCTTCCGGCCGGTATCGATAACAAAGTGAAAATTAGTATCTGTGCAGAGGTCATAAAAGACTTCAGTATGACGGATACAGAGGATAACATTATTCGTAATCGTGCGTCTATGTTCTATGACGGCAAAAAATTTGAGACAGAGGAAGTTGTGCATTACCTGACTCCTAATCCGGATTATACGGTTACAAAGGAGAGAATTACACAGCCGCCAAATGGTCAGGAAGGATTTTTTGCCGGTACTGGGCAGGAGATTCAGTTCAAGGCGACATTAACAAATACCGGAGATATCCCGCTGAAAATTGATATAAGAGATGCATTTCATACAGAGAAGTATTTTGAATTTGTAGGCAGTGCTTCCCAAGATAATATCGATCTTCCGGTAGGAGCAAGCACAACGGTAACATTTAAAGCAAAGATCCTGTCTGATGCTAAGCCTAGTATAGAGACAACAAACAAAAGGGGATATAAGAATACAGTTACTTCCACGGGAACAGGAAGTTATACAGACCCTGAGACGCAAGCGACGGTTCCGGTCTCTATAGAAAAAGAGGCAAGTGCATATACGCCAGTAATTGCGCTGCCGGAATACACACTTCCTGATGCAGGAGGTATGGGAACTTATTGGTTTACAACTGGAGGCGTCATTCTTATGGCGGCGGCAGTCTTACTGTTAAAGAAAAACAGAGGAAAGACTCCGAGGTAAGAGGATACTTCAGCGGTAAAATAAATATCAAAACAGCTAAAAGCTAGTAAAAGGAGAGAACAAACATGAGTAAGATTATGAAAAAAATCAGCGGTCTGGCACTGGCAGTAATCTTAGCACTGGCAATGGTGATGCCGGCGGCCGCAGCGGCAGACAGCCTGCCGAGTGAAAGCGACACGGCAACAATCACAGTAACGGGTATTGAAGCGGAAGCGACAGTGACTGCCTACCGCATTGTAAGGCCAGTATATACAGATGGAGGCGGATATTCTGGTTATGAAGCGGTTCTAAATGATTCTATCAAAGATGTAGTCAACCCGACAGCTGCTGAGATATTTGCCCTTGCCGGAAGAAAAGCAGATTTGACAGACAAAGTCGTTATGACACAAAACGGCAATGACTATACGGCAACAGTAAAAGCCGGAACATGGATGGTTCTGGTGGAAGGCAATGGAAAAAGCCTTGCGAAGGTATATAACCCCATGATTGTAAGCGCGACATATAAGGATAATACCTTAAATAGTGGTGCTGTCTCAGGGAGTGATAGATGGACGCTCAATGGAGATAAGACAGTTGTAAAGGCTACAGAGCCAACGGTTAAAAAGGTAATTGTCAATGATGACGATGAGGAAGTGAAAGGTGATGACAAAGCTGTCGGCGATACAATAAATTTTAAAGTTAAAAGCCAGATCCCTTCCTATGGAACAGAGTATAAAGATGTTGTATATAAGCTGACGGATGTATTGAGTAAAGGACTTACACTTAATCAGGATTCTATAGCAGTAAAGGTAGAGGGTCAAGTTGTAGCGGAAGCAGGTGATACGTTTAAAATTACTATAATGGATCAGGGATATGTGATTAACTTTGCAGAAAACTATATAAGAAGTAACGGTCAGTCACCGGTTGAAGTTACATACAGCGCAGTGCTTAATGAGAAGGCAAGCAGCGGCTATGATGCAGATACAAATACAATCACACTGGATTATTCGACAAACTTTAACGGAGAAACCAGCAGTAAAACAGACAAGACAAGACATTATACCTTCGGTATTGATTCATCACTGACAGGAGAGAGTGGTGTAACTACGATCACAAAGACTCATGAGATTATTAAAGTAGATGCCAACACATATAAAGAGGAGATATATACAGATGAAGAGTACACAGCAGGCATTCCCGGTGCATTGGCAGGTGCGGAGTTCACTCTCTACAAGGCTGACGGCGAGACTGTAGTAAAAACTGCGGAATCAAGTGGTACCGGACATCTTGAATTCACAGGACTGGATGCGGGAAGCTATGTTTTGAAGGAGACAAAAGCGCCGTCAGGATATAAAGTGGATGAGACGCCACATACAGTTGTCATCACTGCGGAGTATAATTCCGATGGAACGCTGAAGTCACATAAGGTTACGATTGATGGCCAGGCGACCAGTACTTATAAAGCGACATACAATGGGGAAGGTTCAGTGACTAAAATTGAAAAAACAACGGAGGGTACTTCTACTTTTAAAAATACAAAGGTAGGGGAACTTCCATCCACAGGAGGAATGGGAACGTACCTATTTACAATTGTCGGTGTATTTATTATGGCATCCGCCGCAGGAATGTTGATTCTCAGAAGAAAACGCGGTTAATACAGGTTATTAATTTCGCCCCCGGTATAAGTCGGGGGCGAAAATGGCAACATGGAGTAATTTATGAAAAAAATTGTAAAAAATGCAGGACTCCTCTTGATTTTCATAGGCGGATTATTGATTGTATTATATCCAACGATCAGCAGCCGGTGGAATGAGAAGCGTTTTCAGCAGCTAATTACAACATATGATTACGTGGCAGAAGAACAAGAGGGAGTTAGTGAAGAGGCAGAGTCAGCCAGACAGTACAATACGACGCTGATAGGTTCTAAAGTGCCGGATGCATTTTCAGTAAGAGATAATGTAAAAGATGAGGAATATGAAAATCTTTTGAATGTAGGCGGTAACGAAATTATGGGAAGTATTGAGATACCTGCAATTGACGTCAAGCTGCCTGTCTATCACTATACAACGGATGAAGTACTGCAAAAGGGAGTGGGACATCTTTTTGGAAGTTCTCTTCCGGTAGGAGGGGACAGTACCCATTGTGTTCTGTCCGCACATCGGGGACTCCCAAGCAGCAGACTTTTTACGGATCTGGATCTGTTGGAAAAGGGAGATGCATTTTATATAAGGGTATGCGATGAGGTTCTTGCCTATGAAGTGGATAAGATACAGGAGGTAGAACCAAATGAGACAGAAGCTCTTGCAATAGAGGAAGGGAAAGATTATGTGACGCTTGTTACCTGCACTCCTTATGCAGTCAATACACATCGCCTTTTGGTACGGGGACACCGTATTCCTTATGATGAAGAAGAATATAAGAAAACGCTTGAGGATGCAAAGCCGAGGATTAGCTCTTCTGTTTGGATTCATATGCTTTGTGTTATAGCCGGAGTCGCGGTCGCAGTTGTTGTGTGCAGGATACTTCCGGGCAGATTTGGGAAAAAGAATGAGAAAAAGAAAAGTTGAAAGAATGATAAACTTTCTGCTTATTTTATTCTTCTTTGCAGGAGCAGGATTACTCCTGTATCCAAACTTCAGTAATATGTGGAATCAATATAGGAACCGTCTGTTGATGACAGAGTATACAGATGGTGTAGAGAGCCTTTCGGAAGATGCACGTGAGCAGATATGGAAGAAAGCATGGGAATATAATGACAGTCATGCAACAAATGTTGTGACAGATGTATTTGCAGAAGATAAAGATTTGTCAGGCGAGGAATATGAGAATCTCCTGAATCCAGATGACAACGGCATAATGGGGAGTATTGCCATTCCGTCTGTGGAGGTGAACCTTCCCATTTATCATGGAACCGGAGAAGAAGAACTGAAGAATGGATGCGGACATCTGTATGGTACAAGTCTTCCGGTAGGAGGAGCGGGGACTCATGCAGTACTGGCGGCACATCGGGGACTGCCAAGCGCCAAACTTTTTACGGATCTTGACCAGTTGAAATGTGGGGATCTGTTCTATATCACGATTATGGATAAAAAACTTGCATATGAGATAGATAAGATCACGACCGTGCTGCCGGAGGAAACGGAGGCGCTGGACATTGTAGATGGAAAAGACTATGTAACACTTGTAACCTGCACTCCCTATGCAGTCAATACACATCGTCTTCTCGTGCGGGGGCATCGTGTTCCTTGTGAAGAAGCTCTTAAGAAAGAGCCGGAGAAAACGATAGATACGGGGGGGCTCCGTCAGGTGGTAATGTTGATTTTTACAGTTCTTCTGATTCCAGCTGTTATTATAACAGCCGGAATCTATGGTAAGCCTAAGAGGGATAGCAAGAAAAAAAGCAGGAGGAAGAGGAATGGCAGATAATAGGTCAGGATATGGAATTGTACGCGCCATAGCAGGGGTCGTGGTATTATTAATATCCGTTGTTGCTTTTGGAAATATAGGGGAAGCGGCAGGACGTACAGGTTCTATCTGTATCAAGTATTTAGGACAGGATCAGGAAGATAAGAAGATTCCGCTGTCAGGAGTGGAATTTGCCCTATATCGGGTAGGGACAATGGAAAACGGAGAATGGCTGCTTACTGAAGAATTCGGGGATTCGGGGGTGTCTCTGCAGGATAATACCGCATCCGGGAGAAGAAATCAGGCTGAAAAATTGTTAAATTATGCGTTGGAGCAGCATATTACGGGTACTTTGAAAAAGACGGATGAATCGGGAACGGCAGTGTATGACGGGCTGGATGAGGGATTATATATGTCTGCTCAGACAGAACAATTCGTGTATCAGGATAAGTCGGTATTTATATCCTCCCCATCCCTTATCAGCATTCCGTCAGAGACAAATGGAGAAGTAACTTATGAGGTTATAATAGAACCCAAAAGTGAAAGAAAGACACAGGAGCCGCCGAAAGAAACTCCTAAATCGCCTGAAAAAGTTAAGACGGGAGATGAATCAGCTGTCGGTGTATATGGAATTCTTCTTCTTATCTGTGCAGGAGTTGTTGGGAGCTTAGTAATATATGAAATTCGGAGGAAAGCAATTATAAGAAAAAGACAGTCGTGAAAAACCTGTGTTGGTTTTAGGGAGGGGTCTGGCAGTCAGCAGTGATCCAAAGACAATAGTGTCTGAATCAAATTAGTCAGGGCCAGCTGCTTTCGTCATAATCATGCATGAAAATATAAACAATTTGTAAATATTGCATAAAAATTAAAAGAAAACAGATGAAATCTTAAAAGAAATTTAGTACAATACTTTTATGCAGTGTTTACGATGTGAGAAAAGGCAGCATTCGGCTGTCAGGAAGATGAAAGGGGAGACATGATTATGGCAGATTGGAAAGAGTTATTGGAAAACGGATACGATGATGTCAGGGAGCTTGCAGGACGCCTGCATATAACTGAGGAGGAGCTCCCTGCGCTTTGTAAGATTCAGGATATGTTTCCCATGTTTGTGAATCCTTATTACCTGTCTCTGGTGGATGAAAATGACCCGGAGGACCCTGTAAGGAAACTCTGTATCCCGGCGGACGCGGAGCTGAAAGCAGGGGGTGAAATGGATACCAGCGGTGAACACGACAACACTGTCATGACAGGAATGCAGCATAAGTACGATGCCACAGTGCTGATACTCTCCACAAACCAGTGCGCCATGTACTGCCGCCACTGCTTCCGCAAGCGTCTTGTGGGCCTGTCAGGGGATGAGGTCGCGGAGTATATCAGTGATATGGCACAGTATGTGCGGGAGCACGAGGAGATCAGCAATGTACTTGTGTCCGGCGGTGATGCGTTCCTCAACAGCAACCGGACCATCAGAAAGTATCTGGAGGAATTTTCGGGGATTGAACATCTGAATCTGCTCCGTTTCGGCAGCAGGACACCGGTAGTGCTTCCACAGAGGATCACAACAGATCCTGAGCTGGTGGACATGCTTACAGAGTATGGAAAGAAAATACAGATTTACGTTGTGACCCAGTTCAATCATCCCAATGAACTGACCCCTGAGGCCAGAGAAGCAGTACATACACTGATGCGTGCCGGGATCGTGATAAAAAACCAGACCGTGCTGCTAAAGGGGGTCAATGACAGGCCGGAGGTTCTGGGAAAACTTCTGCAGGAAACTACAGCCATGGGTATTATTCCCTACTACGTATTCCAGTGCAGGCCGGTAACAGGCGTACACAGCCAATTCCAGGTACCTCTCCATGAGGCGTACCGCATAGTGGAGGGGGCAAAACAGATGCAGAGCGGCCAGGGAAAATGTTTCCGCTATGTTCTTTCCCATGTGACGGGCAAGATTGAGATTCTGGGTGAGATGGGGGACGGCAATATGCTGTTCAAGTATCATCAGGCAAAGTACGAGAAGGACAGAGGACGTATCTTCACCAGCAAAATCGGTGAGGGACAGTGCTGGCTGGATTAAAAAAGAAAAAACGGAAATGTACAGCAGTAAAAGCTGCCATAAAATGTGAAAGTTTATTTTTCATTTTATGGCAGTTTTTTTGTACCTGTGCTGCAAAAGGGAATCTCAGCAGACCGTAAAATTATTTTTATCAAAGTCGATCAGCCCCTCATCCTTCATTTTATATAATTCAACGGTCATGGAGCTTCTGTCAACGGACAGATAGTCAGCGAGCTGCTGTCTGTTAAAGGGAATGGTAAATTTTTTGGAGCTCTGAAGCCTCATCTGCTGGGATAAATACTCCAGCAGTTTGGCACGGATGGTGTGCGGCGTCAGGCAGTCTATTTTCCGGGAGAAATGCAGATTTTTTTCCGCCAGCACGCCCAGCAGATTCTGAATAAGTTTGGTATGAAAGCGGCAGGCAGAGGAACAGGTAGTCAGCACGCGCTTCAGATCCAGAAACAGGATCTCGGTATCAGCAGCGGCAAGCGCTGTCCCGTCAAAGGTTGCCTGGGGAACACAGGCATAGGTTTCACCGAACAGGTCCCCGGGGCCAAGCCTGGCCAGAAGTGATTCCTTTCCCCAGTAGCTCTCCCTGACTATGTGGACATTGCCTTTGAGGATAAGTCCAATTTGTGAGATACGGTCACCCCATCGGAAGATAGAGGCGTCTTTTTTATATTCGCGGATACTTCCCGACAGGCAGTCCAGCATGGCAGTAAGTTCATCCTCAGTGATTCCTCTGAATAATGGGGAGTGTTTTAATTCTTTTACGGGAAATTCACTCATAAATGTTAGAACCCTTTCTTATTTGTTGTACCTACAACAGAATGATTTTTTTAATTATAGTATATTATCCATGAAAAGACAAGAACAGAGGAGGAATTGCAATGGCAAGAAAACTGGTTCAGATAGATGAGAGCAAATGCAGCGGCTGCGGGCTGTGCGCCGGTGCCTGTCATGAGGGCGCCATCGGTATGGTGAACGGCAAGGCAAAGCTCTTGAAAAAAGAATTATGCGACGGCATCGGAGATTGCCTTCCGGTATGTCCCACAGGGGCCATAGCCTTTGAGGAGAGCGGCTCCCGCCCCTGGCCCGTACAGATAAAACTGGTATCTCCGGCAGCGTCCTTTTTTAAAGGGGCCGACCTGCTGATCGCGGCAGACTGTACAGCTTATGCCTATGCAGGATTCCATCAGGAGTTTATGAAAGACAGAGTGGTGCTGATCGGGTGCCCGAAGCTGGACAGTGTGGATTACTCCGAAAAACTGGGGGAGATCCTGGGGATAAATGATATAAAAAGCGTAACAGTGGTGCGTATGGAGGTACCATGCTGCGGCGGAATCGAGCGCGCAGTGAAAAATGCCCTTTCAAGATCAGAAAAGGAAATACCATTTCAGGTGGTAACGGTAACGACACAGGGAGATTTGATATAGCGGCTATGCGGTATTGAATGGAAAAAGTGCTGTACAAATAAAAAAGTTAAGAAAAGAGAGGAAATCAATTATGGAAGAAAAAATGTTTTGTTTTCAGTGTGAGCAGACTGCAGGATGCAGCGGATGCAAAGGAAACAGAGGAGTGTGCGGCAAGCAGGACACCACTGCAAAACTTCAGGACGAGCTGACAGGCGCCCTGATTGGACTTGCACATGCCGTGGGAGAGGATAAGGCAGAGCTGGAGACAGACCGTCTGATGATGGAAGGACTTTTTGCAACCCTTACAAATGTTAATTTTGATGATGAATCCCTGAAAAAACAGATTGATGCCGTGCATCAGGAGAAGGAAAAATATGTACCCGGCTGTAATTCCTGCCAGGAACCCTGCGGCCGCACATCAGACTATCCCATGGAGATGCTCTGGAAAGACCAGGAGGATATCCGTTCCCTGAAATCTCTCCTGCTTTTCGGACTCAGAGGAACAGCGGCTTATGCTTATCACGCTATGGTACTGGGTTATACGGATGAACAGGTAAATGCATTTTTCTACAAGGGGATGGCTGCCATCGGGGAGGACAGGGATATGGACAATCTGCTCCCTCTTGTTATGGAGGCAGGCGCAGTGAATTTCCGATGCATGGAGCTGCTTGACAGGGCAAACACAGAGACTTACGGAATTCCCGCGCCGGCTAAAGTGGAGATGAAAGTGGAGAAAGGCCCGTTTATCGTCATTTCAGGTCATGACCTGAGGGATCTGAAACTGCTTCTTGAGCAGACAGAGGGTAAAGGCGTCAACGTCTATACACATGGAGAGATGCTTCCTGCCCATGCTTATCCGGAGCTTAGAAAATATGCGCATCTGAAAGGAAACTTCGGCACTGCATGGCAGAACCAGCAGAAAGAGTTTGCCGGACTTCCGGCCCCGGTGCTTTTTACCACCAACTGCATTATGCCGCCTAAGGACAGCTACAGGGATCGGGTATTTACCACAGGTGTTGTCAGCTATCCGGGTATGGTGCATATAGGCGAGGACCGGGACTTTACACCGGTCATTGAGAAGGCTGCTGCGCTGGGCGGTTTTACAGAGGAGAAAACGTTCACAGGCATCAACGGGGGCAGCACACTGACTACAGGTTTCGGACACGATACCATTTTAAGTGCTGCAGGTCAGGTTGTGGAGGCTGTCAAAGCAGGACAGATCAGCCATTTCTTCCTGGTAGGAGGATGTGACGGCGCCAGAACAGGAAGGAATTACTATACAGAGTTTGTACAGAAGGCGCCGAAGGATTCCATTATTCTCACACTGGCATGCGGAAAATACCGTTTTAATGATCTGGACCTGGGTGAGATCGGCGGTCTGCCAAGACTTATGGATATGGGCCAGTGCAACGACGCATTCGGCGCTATCAAGGTGGCAGTCGCTCTTGCAGAAGCTTTTCACTGCAGCGTCAACGAACTGCCTCTGACCTTGGTGCTCTCCTGGTATGAACAGAAGGCCGTGAGCATTCTGCTGACACTTCTGCACCTGGGAATCAAGAATATCTATCTGGGGCCCACATTGCCTGCTTTTGTTTCTGAGAATGTGTTAAATTATCTGGTGGAGAATTTCCGGATTTCGCCTGTTAGTACGCCGGAGGAAGATTTAAAGAAGATTTTGGGATAATGAATGCCTGATGGTGCTGAAGCGTGCCGCGGCCATTGCCGGGATTAAGACGGAAAGGCAGACGGACAGATTTACCCCATTGTATGAATCGGCAGTCATAAATGGAAAGTCCATTAAGGATTCAAAGTATGTGCAGCAGATTATGTAACCGCCGTTTGGGGACAGGCGGCAGCCTTCAGAAATACCGCATAAAACCGGGATACTGCATAGAAAAGTGTGGTTTCCCGGTTTTTTCGGTGCTTTTTATGCGCTGAAAAGATATAACAATAAGTTATGGCAGATATGAAAAATGAAACAAAGGGGTTGTAAAAAAGGGGATATAATGTTATATTTTTATATAAATTTTAGAATTACTTTATAAAGTTAATAGTATATTACTTTAAATCGAATGCTGATTTCATGTGGAGAATAAAATGAATGGACAGATGGTGCTTGATAAAATAATGGATACTTACCGGCCGAATTTCGATGTGGAGGAGCCGTATGAGTTTCACGGTGAAGTCTACGATGCCTATGCCGGGTTTAGCATGACCAGCGCCAAATATGTGCTGGTGAAACGCGCGGAGCTGTGGCGTGCCCACTGCTTTGAACACGCATTTTTTCAGTGCAGGGAGGAGATACATGCTGGAGATCTTTTGCGTTTCCAGGAGCAGCTCCTGGAGCATATGGAGCCGGAGCTGGTCAGAGGAGGGGAGGCAGAGCCTGTTAAGGATCACATGTATACATATCTGACAGGCGTGTTCGTCTCAGAAAAAGCAGTATCTCCTGAGACATTACAGACACTGAAAAAATTAAAGTTCCGAAAGAACTATCGTTTTGCCGTGAGAGGGTTCTCAGAGGAGCGGCTTGTGCTTCTTGATATGGAAAACAGGAGGATATACGGTAATCCTGCGGCAAAGGATTTGATTAAAGGATATAAAAAGATGGTAACTTTTCAGTACCCTCACAGTTAGGAGCAAAATCCATGCAGAATCGCCTTTGGCGATAGGAATTTTGCCCGCTGCTGAACTTTTTCTTACGGCCAGTGGAGTAAATGTGCAGGCCTGCTGAATAGTAACAAAAGATGTTGCTATCTTTTTCATTATCAAATATTCATCAAAAAAGAGGAGGCAAAGAGTTATGAGTGGAGTAATCATTCTGGGTGCGGCAATTGCAATTTTTCTGATTGCCTATGTGACCTACGGTTCCTGGCTGGCAAAGCAGTGGGGCGTGGATCCGAAACGGGAGACACCGGCCCACACAGAGGAGGACGGCGTGGACTTTGTTCCCGCAAAAGCGCCTGTGCTTCTGGGCCATCATTTTTCATCGATTGCAGGGGCAGGTCCTATTAACGGGCCCATTCAGGCAGCTATTTTTGGCTGGGTGCCTGTGCTTCTGTGGATTGTTATCGGCGGTATTTTCTTTGGAGCAGTGCAGGACTTTTCCGCATTGTTTGCATCCATCCGCCACAAAGGAAAATCCCTGGGAGAGGTGATAGAGGAAAATATTTCTCACAAGTCCAAAGTCTGCTTTACTGTGTTTGCCTGGCTGGTGCTGATACTGGTCGTTGCGGCATTTGCGGATATTGTGGCAGGAACATTTGCCGGATTTACAGCAAATACGGACGGGGAGATGGTGAAGAATGCAGCTAACGGTTCTGTTGCGATGGCATCCATGCTGTTCATCCCTCTGGCTGTGGGATTCGGATTCCTGAACCGGAAGAATGTAAATCTGGGTGTCACTACAATTGTGGGCGTCCTTCTTCTGGCACTGTGTATCTTTGTGGGATTGAAGTGCCCAATCTGCTTTTCCAAGACGGCATGGCTCGTGGTCGTCTTTATTTACATATTTATCGCTTCAGTGGCACCGGTGTGGATCTTGCTGCAGCCTCGCGATTATCTGAACAGTTTTCTGCTGTACTTTATGATGATTGCCGCTGCCATTGGTATTTTATTCACCAATCCGAATGTGCAGCTCAAAGCATTTACCGGATGGAATATCGGAGGACAGACCTTGTTCCCCTTCTTGTTTATCACAGTTGCCTGCGGTGCAGTGTCAGGGTTCCACAGCCTGATTGGTTCCGGCACCACATCAAAACAGCTCAACAGTGAGAAGGATGCCAAGATGATCGGATATGGCTCCATGCTGATCGAGTGTGTCCTCGCTGTAATTGCTTTAATTGCAGTGGGCTATCTGACTTCCGACGGCGCCTATGCGGAGATCGGCACGCCGCCTGTTGTCTTTGCAACAGCGATCAGTACCTTTTTCGCAAACATGGGAATGGGGGATATGGCTGTGACTACCATGAAGACGATCATTCTTCTGGCGATCTCCGCATTTGCCCTCACATCCCTGGATACGGCAACACGTCTGGGTCGTTTCCTGTTCCAGGAGCTGTTTGCTTCAAAGAAGGACGGTGAGAAGAATATTCTCAACAACATGTATGTGGCGACTGTTATCACAATTGCCTGCGCAGCCCTTCTGACGATTGCGGGATATCAGAAGATATGGGCATTGTTCGGAGCCTGCAACCAGCTTGTATCTGTTCCCGCGTTCCTGGCTGTGTCATGCTGGTTAAAGAGGATTGGGAAGAACAACAGGATGTTCTACTTCCCCATGTTCTTTATGCTCGCAGCTACCCTGAGCACGCTGGTACTCACATTTAAGAATAATGTGCTGAAACTGGCAGGCGGAACAGGGCAGGCGCTGGTGGAAGGCCTGCAATGTGTGCTGATTGTGCCCATTGTGGTTCTGGCGGTGATTATGGCTATTGATGGAATCAGAACACTTTTTGGAAAGAGCGTTAAAACGGCATAAGAAATGGATGCAAAAAACCGGAAAACCATATGGAGAATGTGGTTTTCCGGTTTTTGTGTTCTGCTTATTTATCCAGGAGCATAATAGCTTCCTGATAATCAGCCTGTCTGTCCAGAATTTCATGCAGCAGTTCTTCTGCTTTCTCCATTTCTCCCAGGCCTTTGGCACCAAGGGCACGGAGGTAATTGCAGTATTGCGTGTTCCGAAGCTGAATGTTATCCTGATATACTTCGATCTCAGGAAGGGAGACAGCGAAGAAATCATAAGCAGCATGGTCAAAAAGGTGTTTTTCACCGTAGATGACCAGTTGGTGGAAGGATTTTCTTGCTGCGTTTTCCTGTCCCAGTTCTCTGCTGGCCAGACCCTGGTAATAGATGTAATCAGATGGCTGGTCATTGTAATAGAGGACAGGAGTTGGTTCCTGTGAGCCGGAGGCTGCCAGACGGAAGGCGTCTGCAGCCTTTTCTTCCTGGCCCATTATGTGTAGAGCCCTGCCCATGTAGTAATAAGCTTCATTGTCAGGAACATTTGGCAGTTTCCCCTCTCCCAGGTTTTCCGGGTAGGTGAGAGTGGCTTTGAGAAGGGAAAGCGCCTCTTCAGGCTTCTTGTCTTCCATTTTCTGTTTTGCCAGTTGAATCAGGGCAAAACGATACTGGGAGCTGACTTTTCCTTCACCGCCCTCCCATGGATGGAAACGGCGTGTCTTCAGCGCGCTTAGGGCATCCTCAAAGCGTCCGCAGCAGTTCAGCAGAGTGATATAGCGGAGATATAAGTCATCCCTTGCTGCCGTGATCTCCGGGTGGGATTCCATTACAGCAAGCCGCTTCTCTACAGGCTGGTTCAGTTTTGCCGCCAGCTGGTCATATTCCAGCCAGAAGCGTGGATATTCGCTGTCCAGGCGGCAGGCCTCTGTCATCAGTTCCATAGCCTTCTGCGGTTCATTTTTCTTGTTATAGCAGGCAATGGAAAGGTTGCGGAAAGCCATGGCCAGGTCCGGTTTTTCTCTTACAGAGTCCTCCCACAGGGAGGCTGCCCTGTCATACTGCTTTTTATCGTAGAGCAGATTTCCAAGGTAATATTTTGCCATCGGTGCAGAGTCCAGTATACGGATGGCTGTATCCAGAATACGGATCTCTTCGGTTTTGTTCGGAAAACAGTAATCACAGGGGGCAGTTTCGGCATTTTGCGCGCATTTAGCAGCCGCTGAGTTGTCTCCCATAAGTGTGTAAATGCAGCATTGATAATAGTACAGCATGGGATTTTCATCTCCGCAGGCCTGTAATACAGCCAGAGCATCATCGTATAATCCGGCGTGGATGTAATCCAGAGAAAGTACCAGGTAATTGTGGGCTTCTGTGCGCATTTGCCGTTTCCAAGCCTCAAACGCCTTCCCGGTACCGGCAGCAGCGGCTTTTTCATACAGGCAGCCCATGTACATGGGATCGATCCCCAGGCTTTCTGCGAGGAGCGCGCTGTTATCCATATCAAGTTTCCGCATCAGCGCGGCTTTTAAGGCGCGGACTTTCATGCTGTGCCAGTTGCGCAGCAGTGATTTCTCCGCAAAATCCAGAGCCTCCTCATATTCACCTTTTCTGGCGCTTAAGCAGGCAAGCCAGTAAAAGCCGGCACTTTGTGTCTCAGCGCTCCATGTGGATTTATAGAAGGCATCAAAGGACTTTTCATCCTGCCCGTCCGCCTCCAGAGCCAGGCCAAGGTTGAAGTAACACTCTCCGGAATAGGGATTGGGATTTTTCCAGGTCTGTTTGTCCACGGCAGCCTGGAAGTGGGCAATGCTCTCATGAATGTGGCCTCTGCGGTAGAGAAGCAGGCCGTAGCCGTTATTCAGACGGATATCTGTAGCGTCACGCCGCAGTCCCTCCTGATAGTAATCCGCAGGGTCACAGGTGGCATGGCGGTACTGCTCCCAGATGAGAGGCAGCCAGATACAGTTCCTCCAGGGATTTCATGTCCTTTGGCGCTTTCAAAGGCTCCGCCGGCTGGGGGATGGGTCTCAGCTCTTCTTTATATATTTTGTATTCCGCCAGTGTCTTTCCTTTGTGGGAGACTTTGATCCGGCAGTCAGCCATCTGTTCCGGTGCAGGTATGGATGCTTCAAAGCAGGCAGCAGGAGACAGGTCAGCGGCAGTCTGATACAGGATACGCTCATTTTCCGTTACCATAACGGAGGCTCCTTCATAGACACCTGTTGTGTAGATCTTCAGCAGGGCATTGCCGCTGTCAGAAGCTTCGATACTGACTGCAGCGTTCTTTGTGGCGTTTCCCACCCTTCCCACGCCCTTGTAGGGCATGAAATACTGCACGAATGTCTTTTCCTCCTGCGGTTTCAGCCAGGTGAAATCCGGCTGGTTATCTGTAAACACACCTGTCATCAGTTCGATATACGGGCCGTCCTCATCAGTCAGGTTGCGGTCCCAGGTCCGTCCGAAATCACCGTTTCCCCAGGTCCACTGCTTTTTGCCAGGGGAAATGTGGTGGTCAGCCACATGGAGAAGTCCTGCCCCTGCCTGCTCATCATAATTTCCAATGAAATCAAAATCAGAATGTGCAGCCATGTAGGAGGTGGGGACCTTTACATTTTTGTAGCGGGAAATGTCAACGCCGGCGGAATAGTCGCATTTATAGTACTCCCCTGTGGCAATGGGGAATGTGGAGACCGCGCGTTTTCCATGGTCCATCACGGCATTTACATCCGGCGGGAATACGGAGTAGGTGTGGTCATTCACAGGAACGGCAGGGTTGGCCCACCACAGGAAGGTCTGGGGAAGGTCTGTATTGTTGTAAAGCTGCCCCTTGATCTCTATGTACGCCTTCCCCGGATACAGGGTAATGGCTGCCATGCCTTTTGTCCCGTACATTTTGTCAATTTCGCTGACAAATACCGTGCAGGAGCCGTCAGGGTTTTCCCTGGTGGTATAGTCAACCGGGGAGTACGTGGACGGACGGTGGTGCTGGGGCCAGTTGAACTCGATCCCGCCGGAGATCCAGGGTCCTGTCAGACCCACAAGGGCCGGTTTGATCACATGGTTGTAATAGACAAAATCGTACCCATTGGTTTTGTCCAGGGCGCGCTGGATGCGCCCGCCCAGTTCGGGAAGGATCATGACTTTCAGATATTCATTTTCCAGATAGACAGCATGATAAGTTACGTCTTCTTTGGTATCGGATATCTTTTCTGTTACCGGAAGGGGGTAGACCTTTCCGGTGCTGCCCTGGTAGGCCCGTTTTTCAATGAAAAGAGGGCTTTTTTCGGGGGGATAGACTTTATAGGTGGGGATAACACAGGGGGCTTCCCAGATTTTTACTTGTGATTTTTGTGACATATGTTTGACTCCTTTATTTTTGATAAGACGGAGGGTCTGAAAGGTATCCGCCGTTCCATTTGTTCTGCCATTATTTTACTATCCTGCCTGTTGAATAGGAATATCATATTCTGGTTATTGATGGACAATATTACAGTGATATATGCGAGAAAGCAGTGATTTTGGGCAGTTAAGGATTACCTGATGTATGACTTTTGGAAATGTTTAATATATGAATATGGTATTGCAAAATATAAGATTGCATTATATACTGATATTATGAAAAGATGTTTTAGAATATTTTAATTGAATTTATAGAAAGTTCATTTGCCCTGTTACCCTCTTTGTGATATTCTGGAATCAGCAAATCGTCGCGACAGGCAGCATGTATATTTATCTATTCCGGCCATTCGGCCAGTTGATTTCCAGGAAATGAAAATTATATAAGGAGGAAAAATGGGAGTAAAGGATGATAATATTACGCCGTATTTTGATAACCCCCAGGTGTTTTGTGATTTTATGAACGGTGCGGTTTTCGGAGGGAAACAGGTATTGAGGCCGGAGTATTCAGAGCGGCTTCCGAGAGAAATGATCCATCAGCTTCCCTGGGAAGCCGATGGCAGATCCAATAAAAAAACCTTGATAAGAGATACGGTTAAACAGGCATATTTTCACACGATGTATGTGATCTTTATCTGTGAAAACCAGAGTGAGATACATTATGGGATGCCGGTGCGCATGCTTTTATATGATTCCGTTCAGTACGGAGACCAGATGAAGAAAATACAAAAAGAAAACAGGAAAGCGGGAAATCTGAAAACACCAGCGGAGTTTTTGTCAGGACTTCATAAAGGAGAACAGCTCATGCCGGTGGTAAGTATTGTTTTCTATTATGGGGACAGGCCCTGGGATGGACCGCTCACAGTGGAGGAGATGATCCGGCTGCTGTGTCTGCAGAGGCCAGCAGAGCGTTACTTACAATGCTGGGGCAGGATATTGATGCAAATGAGGGGAAGGAGGGAATCACAGTGTGCAGGGCATTAGAAGAGTTAAAAGAGGAAGGAAAGACAGAAGGTAAGATAGAAGGTAAGATAGAAGGCAAAATAGAAGGAAAGAGGGAGGAAGAAGTCAATATTATTCGCAAAATGCTGAATAAAAGACTTACGGCAATAACGATCTGTCATTGGCTTGATGCGGAAGAGGAATTTGTAAAGAAAATTGCAGAACTGCAGGAAAGACATCCGGATTACAGTAATGCACAGATTTTGGTAGAAATCTCTCACATCTCATTGAACAAAAATCAATAAACATGAATCATAATGTGCAGCCTGCCGAAGGTATTTTCAAATACGCTCTGGTGTGATACTATATTATAATGAATATATTTGAACAGGAAATTACCGAAGAAAGAAAAAGAGACGGATTTAAAGGAGAACGGATGGTGGTGCTTCCCACAGAGGCGTTTCAGGATTATGTGGAGCATCCTCTTGTGCGGAGGCTGTTTCTGACCGATGTGGGATTTTTCCCCTGTGCAACACATCATTACAGGGAAAGAAGGGATGGAATAGAGGAATACATTTTCATATATTGTACTGCGGGAAGCGGGATCATATATGTAAATGATAAAAAGTATGTGATACACGAGAATGAAGCCTTCTGCATACCCAGATACTGCGGACACAGATATTACGCCTGTGAGGAGGACCCATGGAGCATTCTGTGGGTGCATTTTAAGGGGGAGGATGTAAAATACTTTCCTCTTGAGGAGTGCAGGACAGTGACATTTAATTCAGATAATGCCACCAACCGTATGATGTTTTTGTTTGAGCTGCTGTTCCGTGTGCTGGACGGGATTCTGTACCTACAGAACTTTTGGAATCAGGACGTCTGGATGGATGTTCTGAACCGGGGTTGTTTTTTAGGATTGTAGTTCCCTGTATCAAACCGGGATTTTTGACATTGGCTACCCTGGTATTTTTGTGGTCATGGAATAACTATATACTTCCGTTGATTTTAGTCAACAGACAGGAGATGTTCACCATTCCGTTAATGGTTTCCACTCTTTCCAACCAATTCAGGAGTGATTACGGAGCGATCATGTGCGCATTGTCCCTTTCAGTCCTGCCGATGATCGTTATATTCAGCTTATGCTCAAAAACCTTTATTAAGGGTATAGCGGCTGGGGCAGTGAAGGGATGATCTATATCGGTAAACATGCGAAACCTGTACGAAGAAGAGAAAAATGGAGGATTTTATAATGGCAAGAGAAGTAATCAACTTATGTGAATGGAACTTTAGCCTTGGAGATACGGCAGAATGTCTGGAACATGGCAGAAAAGTATCTGTTCCCCATACATGGAACATTGAGGAGGGAACAGAGGATACATGGGGAACAGGCTGGTATGAATATGTATTCACAGCTCCGGGAGAATGGCAGGGGAAAAGGGTACAGGTATACTTTAAGGCGGTGTACCATGATGCCGAAGTGTATTTGAATGGAACCAAAGTGGGAGAGCATATAAACTCAGGATACACGCCCTTTGCATTGGAATTGACAGAAGCGCTTGTACTCGGAAAGGAAAATCGCCTGACAGTCAAAGTAAATAATGAGTTCGCAGACAGTATGCTTCCCTGTAAAAGAAGTTTTGACTGGGCAAATGACGGCGGAATCATCAGGGGTGTGGAGCTTTTGGTGACCGGACAACACTTTATTAAATCACATATCGTTACATCCAGGCCGGTCATCACTGCTGAGGGAAAACGCCAGGATCAGGGATACGGTGTATTTTCAGTCTGTGCGGAAATCGATGGCAGATGGGAGCAGGATACAAAGCTGGAGCTTACATGGGAGCTGTATGAGGGATGCGACGGCAGAGAGAAAAAGATTCTCTGCGGAACGGAGACCTGTGCTGGCGGAAGCGTGGAGATTTCACCGGCAGTCCTTTCGGATATTCGGTACTGGCATTTTGACAGACCGGAATTATATACTGTTAAGCTGAAGCTCGGAAACGGGAAGGAGTATGAAGACAGTATAGAGACAGTTTTTGGATTTCGGGATTTCCATGTACAGGGTGGTAAGTTCATTCTGAATGGAGAACCGGTAAGATTGTGCGGCACAGAATGGATGCCCGGATCAGATCCGGCATATGGCATGGCAGAGACAAAAGAGCAGCTGCAAAAAATGCTGGTGTGCCTGAAGGAAAGCAACTGTACCTTTACGCGTTTCCACTGGCAGCAGGATGATATTGTCTATGATTGGTGTGACCGTCATGGTATGCTGGTACAGGAAGAAATCCCTTACTGGGGAAGAGACCCTGAGACTGCAGGAGAACAGCAGTGGAAGATTTTCAGACAACAGATTGAGGAGATGGTAAAAGCACACAGAAATCACCCTTCCATAGCAGCTTGGGGTGTTGGAAATGAGCTTGATGCACAGGCGCCGGAGACAATCCAGTATATAAAAAATGCGGTGGCATATACACACGAACTGGATACAGGCAGGACGGCCAACTATGTGAGCAATAGTTTTTTTCAGGATGCGGCTAAGGATGGGACTACAGACGGAGACATCATGATGATCAACGATTACATAGGTACCTGGACAGGAGAACTGGACCAGTATGAGGAGCTGGAAAAAATGGTTCTTGCCAATCCGGATAAGCCTATGGTACCGTCCGAATTTGGCTTGTGTGAGCCATTTTGGAAGGGCGGAGATGAGCGGAGGAAAGCTATTTTCCTGGAAAAGATGGAGTCATACCGCCATTTTCCGCAAATAGCGGGCACCATCAATTTCTGCCTGAATGATTACAGAACCCAAATGGGAGAAGACGGTGAAGGAAAGTGGAAGAAAAGGATCCACGGCTCTACTGATTTATGTGGTGTTCCAAAACCTTCTTATGAAACAGTACAAAAGGAGTGCGCTCCGTTTTCTATAGAATGGAAGGCAGGGAGGGCTGTCATCAGATGCAGAAAGGATCTGCCCTGTTACGAGATGAGAGGATATTATGTGGAATGGATGGATGCCGGTAAAGAGGTATGTGGCAGAAGCGATATTCCGAATCTGAAACCAGGAGATGAATGGATAATAGATGCAGACTGCAGCAGTGTTTCTGTTTACAGAGGAAATGGTGACAGGTGCGGTACTTATAAAATCAACTGATACAGCAAAATGATATCTGCCCGGCCGCGCTGGCCGGGCAGATATTTATTTCCAGTTATTTTCAATTTCTTCCCGGATGATCTGAATATATCTCCGGGCTTTCTGTACATTATTGTCAATCGTATAGATATCCCTCTGCGTGATTTCCATTTTACAGCCCCTGGCAGCGGCAAGGCTTCTGCGGATATATTTGCGGAAAGCCTCCTCGTCCAGATCCCTGCCGCTGACACCGAGGAAGGTAGCTGCAGGTTTTCTGTGATAGATGATACTGCTTCCCCGGAGGCGTTCGCCCATGAATTCTTCGTTGCACCATGGGGAGATGGAAACTTTGCGGAGATTTTTGAATTTGCTGATGCAGTTATCCCAGACCTTGTCCACAGGCTCGCAGCAGCCATAGGACAGAAGACCGAACTGGGAACCGATCTTCTCGTAGCACGGGAAGATGATCTCTTCAAACATTTTAGGGGAGATACTCAGTGTCTCCTGGGAGTCCATATAGCCCCATACATCGCGGCGTGTCAGGTATCTTCCGTCCACAGTGGGCGTGTGCGGCAGTTCATGGTTGAATGCGAAGGTTCCCTGTCCCACGCTTTCGTACTCTGTGGTGGGCAGGATCAGATGGTTTTCTTCCAGCATATCGTAGTATGCAAGCGTGTCATCAGCGGCCTGGTCCATGATTTTTTTAAAGAGATCGGGATACTGTGCCAGATTCAGCATCATATTTTCCATTCCCATGAGATGGATGATCAACTGTGTGGGGACACTGTAGAGGCAGTCCATTTTCATTTTTACCGGCAGGATATCGCCAAACGTATCTGTGAGAAGCTGAAATTCCTGTTCGGTGCCTTCGATATCCACAGAAAATCTGCTGGGACCGATTTTATGGAAGTCATCCTCCAGGTCTTCGATCACAGGCAGAAAACGCATGCTGACACCGGAGGTGTCTTCCTCCTCTCTGCCGGTTGCGAATTCTTTGTGCATGTCCAGGTCATACAGCTTGAATTCCGTATGGTATCCCATCTCAAAGCGGTCAGGCGTTACCCGGTCATCGTCAAAGAGCTCCTGGTTTACAAAGTTCTGGTATAGCTCAAACTCGGTTTTTCTGGCAAATTCTCCGGTACATTTTAAGCGTGGAGTGATGACCTCATCATTAAATCCCCATGACTCCAGAACAACCATGGGTGTTTCGCCCCGGAGGGCATTGTGGAGGTACCATTTTTCTTTCAGGATTTTGTTGCGCTCCTGACAGGCGAAATCCATCTGTTTTTTTGCTGTCTCCCGGAGGAGCTTTCTGTCCTCGGCGCTTATTTCATATTTCATTTACATTCTCCTTTGCCTGGTGTATTCATATAGTTATTCTATAAAAAACAAGGGAGAATTTCATCAGCGGCAGTTGACTTTCTATATAAAAAAATTGACATTTAGGAGGAGAAAGATGATAGAGAAAATATACTTCTGTGTTCCCACCACAGCGGCCTGCAGAGAAGTGCTGTATCCCCTGTGTCTCGGGGATTTTACATACGAAAGGGATTACCATATTGCCAGAAATGCATACGACAGTTACCTGTTTTTTTACGTGCGGGAGGGGAAAGGATATCTGGAATTTGACGGCAGGAAGTATCATTTAAGCAAGGGGCAGGCATGTCTGATAGACTGTTATCAGCCCCACGCCTACGGCTCGGACAGCGGATGGGAGATAGAGTGGATTCATTTTGACGGCAGATGCGCCGGAAGCTATTATGATATGATAGTAAAACAGAGCGGCAACGTTTTTTCGCTTACAGGAAGGCAGGCGGCGCAGGTGTTGCGGCCGCTCAGGTATATGCTGGAGCTTCTGGAAAGTAAAATAACCTACAAGGAAATATGGATGGCAAAATATATTACGGATATGCTGTCCTTTCTTTTGGGACTGCCTGATTATACTTTGCCGTATACAGAGTCAATGACCCCGTGTGAGCGGGCAGTATCCTATATACGGCAAAGATTCAGGTCCAATATTACGCTTCAAGAGTTGGCAGATCATGTATCCCTGGATGCCTCCTATTTTCTCAGACTGTTCAAACGGGAGACTGGTCTGACTCCCCATGCCTACCTTGTGTCAGTGCGCCTGCAGCAGGCCGGATATTATCTTAAGACAACGGACAGGCCTGTAAAGGAGATAGCATATGCCTGTGGGTTCCAGAGTGTGAACAGCTTTTGCATTGCTTTTAAGAAGAATAAGGGGATGACGCCTACGCAGTATAGGGAGAGGCAGTAGCGCTGTCTGTATAAAAAGAGATTGCAATGTTTGCGGTACCCATGATAGACTGTTAATAAGGTTTAGCCATATACAGGGTTGCAGCCTCCCTGACTGAAAAGAAGGGAGGTGGTGTGAAAATGACAGTCTTTGAAGCTATATCATTAATGATATCTTTTGCTTTGTTTGTCGTAGCACTGCTTGCCTACATAGAGAGTAGAAACAAGCGAAAATAAAAAAGCCTACCCTGTTCCCCAAAACAAGGTAGGCGGAAGTCCATCAGGACTTCGATTATCCAACAAGGCTGCCACCTAAATGGATATGGCTAAACCGTTCTCTATACATAATATAGCATAGGCTATAAGAAAAAACAACGGAAAATAAATTGTTTTTCTCAATATTGTCAGCAAACCGGGTCAGCTCCTCGTCATCCGTATGTTTGAGGATGATCTGTGGTGGGGGATCATGCCGTGCAGAAAGTCAAGCTCAGCGCTGCCGGTGTTGATTGTAACTGTTCAGATGGCTGAAAAGTTACGATTTATTTTATAGTGTTGCCGGAAATGAGAAAAATAATTACAGTTGTCTGAAATTACCACAGATAAAGGAGGGCAAACAATGCCTTCTGCCAGTCATCCGCAATGGAGGCCTACGGCATGCTTGTCAGCGAAGTGTGCCAGCACTGACACTGGTTGGATGTATATTAATAGAATAGAGGAAAATTTATGAATAAAGCAATGCACCTGGTATTGAAAGCGCTGTCTGACCCTGAGACGAAACTGGATCTGCAGAAATCCAGACGGATCATGAATCTGAAGATCCTGGATCCCTTCAAGCCCTTTTACCGGACACTGGACACGAAGATCTACAATGAAGGAAGGGAAGTGCCTGTGCGCATCTATTTCCCCAATGAGGAATCCTACGACACCGTGGATATCGAAGCCTTCCAGGAAAAGAATAAATCCCTTGATACAGGCAAAATGTCAGACAATATCTATCCGGTCATCCTCTACATACACGGAGGCGGATTTGTGACAGAGAGCGTGGAATCTTATAACCGGGTATGTTGGAACCTGGCGAAAAACACGGCCCATGTGGTAGTGTCTATAGACTATCCTCTGGCACCCGAGCATAGATTTCCCACCCAGATAGAGGACTGTTATGCTGCGGCAAAGGCTGTGTTTGGAGACAGGACGATTTTAAATGCAGAGCCTGACCAGATCACCCTGATGGGGGACAGCGCCGGGGGAAATATTGTTGCGGCTGTCTGCCAGATGGCCAGGGACAGAGGAGAATTTATTCCGAAAAGACAGATATTGATCTATCCCTGTGTCAATAATGATTATAGTGAGGAAAATGCGTATCCGTCTGTTCTGGAAAACGGCAGGGATTATCTTCTGACCAGACAGAACATGGCAGATTATCTGGATTTTTACCAGAGCTGTGAGGCGGACAGGCAGAACCCTTATTTTGCGCCTCTTCTGGCTGAAGATTTTTCAAACCTTCCCAGAGCCCTGGTGATCACAGGGGAACTGGACCCGCTGCGGGATGAGGGGGAGGATTATGCACGGCGGATGAAGGCAGCAGGTGTAGATGTGACACTGCACCGGATCGCGGACGGTATCCATGGATTTTTTCTGTTGGAACCCGTGTATTCCGCTGTGCGTGAGACGTATGATTACATCAATGCATTTTTAAAAAGTTAGGTTATGGAAAGTGAAGTGAGAGAATGGCCCATTTCAGCAGAAAAAAGTGGAGAACCCTGGAGAATACAGCAAAGATATTTCCTGCCACCAGCGGGAAGAAGGATGAGCGCGTCTTCCGGCTTTCCTGTCAGCTCACCGAAGAGATCGACCCGGTAAAACTGCAGAAAGCCCTTGATCTGTGTATGGAGGACTACAGCCTTTTTCTCTGTGTCCTTCGCTGCGGCATTTTCTGGAATTATCTGGAGGAGTCGGAGCTTAAGCCTGTTGTCAGGGAGGAATACCGCCCGCCCTGCAGCCAGATCTATGTGAGGGACCAGAAAAATCTTTTGTTTGAGGTCACGTTTTATAAAAAACGCATAAATTTCGAGACATACCATGCCCTCACGGACGGTACCGGGGCCCTTCAGTTTCTTAGAACCCTTGTGTACTATTATCTGATGGAAGCATATCCGGATAAGGTCACAGGCCCTGTCTCCCAGGTACAGGCAGATGCCACGGATGAGGAGATGGCAGAGGACAGCTTTGACAAATACTATTCCGACAAGGCGCTGGTGAAGGACATTCCAAAATACAAATCCCACCAGCTTAAATATCACCGCCTGGAATACGGCCAGATGAGACTTGTGGAGGGAATCGTGCCCACAGATGCCCTGATCCGCGCTGCGCACAGTTTTCAGACTACCATAACCGTATACCTTACCGCTGCTTTTCTCTGCGCGGTTGCCATGGATATGAGTCCGAGGCAGAAAAAACGCCCGGTGGCCCTTATGATACCTGTGAATCTCAGGAGTTATTTTCCATCCTCCTCTGTGCGGAATTTCTTTGGATGGATCGATATCGGATATAATTTTTCCGAACAGAGTGAAAAGCTGGAGGATGTCATTGCGTTCACCTCGGATTTTTTCAAAAGGGAGCTGACACCGGAGCGTATGGCAGCGCGGATGAACGGGTTTATGCGGATGGAGAAAAATCCTTTTATGCGCATTCTGCCCCTTCCCCTCAAACTGTGGGGAATGCAGGCCGGAGCTGCCTTCTCCACCTCCGCGGACACAGCCGTTTTCTCCAATATCGGAAAAATACAGATGCCCCGGGAATGTGAACCCTATATCGACTGGTTTGACTTTTACACCAGCACACCTAAAATGGAACTGTGTATGTGTTCCTGGAAAGACAGGCTGACTGTCAGCTTCACATCCGGTTATGCCAATACAAGGATTGAGCGGAATTTCTTCCGAATGCTGACCGGACAGGGTATCCCGGTGGAGATCATATCACTGGGCGGCGAAAAAGGAGGGGATTGAGGATGCAGTATTGTAAACGCTGTAAAATTACAGTCAGGAATCCCCACAGAAAATGCCCTCTCTGCCAGGGGAATCTGGAGGGAAACCCGGAGGAGGAGAATCAGATATTCCCGGATTTCACGAGGGAAAACTCCCGCATGGCCATGGGATTCCGCATATTTTCTTTTGTTTGTATTGCGGTATGTGTTGCTGCGGTCTCTGTAAACTGGACCATGGGTTTCCACAGTTTCTGGTCAGGCTATGTGCTGGCCGGTGTGGGCTGCATGTGGATCCTGTCAGCGGTCGCTATCGTAAAGCGCAGGAATCTGTTCAAGAATGCAGTCTGGGAGGCAGTGCTTTTGTGGGCAGTCTTTTTGTTCTGGGATTTTATTACAGGGTGGAGAGGATGGTCTGTGGATTTCGGGATACCTATTGTGCTGCTGGCTGTCTATGTGATCTTGTGGGTGGTGGTGTTTGTGACCAGGGCGCCGGTCTCACATTATATGATTTACATGGTCATAGTGTCCGTGGGAAGTCTGGTCCCCCTGACCCTTCTTCTGTGCGGCGCAGTCGGCGTGAGGCTTCCGTCTGTGCTGTGTGTGGCAGGGGCGGTGCTCATGTTGTCGGCGCTGGCTATATTTAAGGGCAGGGTCCTGGGCGAGGAGCTGAGGAAAAAGACGCATTTGTAAAGGAAGGTAAGGAAATGGTATACGATATACTTGCAGTAAATCCGGGCTCCACATCTACGAAAATAGCTGTATTCAGAAACCGGCAGGAAATGTTCCGGGAAGACATTGAGCATGATCCTGCGTTTCTGGACAGCCATCCGGATACAGAAGAACAGTTCCCTTTTAGAAGAGATATGGTTCGGGCCTGTCTGGAGGCACATTCCTATCAGGCGGAACAGTTAAGCGCCGTTGTTGGCCGGGGCGGACTTCTTCCTCCTGTAAAAGCAGGCGGATATACCGTGAATCAGGCAATGAAAGACAGGATTTTAAAAGGCCCCATCAGTCCCCATGCATCAAATATGGGCGCGCTGATCGCAGATGCAGTGGCTGCGCCGCTTGGCATTCCCGCCTACATTTATGACGCGGTATCTTCGGATGAATTTATGGAGATCTCACGTATCACCGGAATTCCGGAGGTGGTGCGGCAGAGCTTCTGCCATGTATTAAACAGTAAGGCAATGGCACGAAAGGCAGCGGAGGAAGCGGGGAAGTCCTATGAGGAGATGAATTTTCTGGTGGCGCATATGGGCGGCGGGATCTCTTTCTCAGCACACAGACACGGGAAAATAGTGGATGCCCTCAGTGACGACGGCGGAGCCTTTTCCCCGCAGCGTTCCGGGAGTGTGCCCATTATTTATATTGTAGACATGTGTTACAGCGGGAAATATACCAAGGCAGAGCTGATGCGGAAAATCCGCGGAGACGGGGGACTGAAAGCATATCTGGGAACCTATGACTGCCGGGAAATCGAGAAAATGATACGCCGGGGAAATGAAAAGGCTGAGCTTCTGTATGAGGCGCAGGCCTATCAGGTGGCAAAAGGGATCGGACAGCTTGCCCCTGCACTGAAGGGGAATGTGGATGCCATAATTCTCACAGGCGGTATGGCACACTCCAAAATGCTGACCGACTGGATCACCGATTATATTGATTTCCTGGGATCGGTCAGGATCATGCCCGGTGAGATGGAACTGGAGGCATTGGCCTACGGCGCCCTTCGGATCCTGCAGGGACAGGAGAAAGCCAATATTTACAGGGATGCCCTTTATGAGTAAAGCCGGATATTCTGACATGCAGGTTGATTTCGTGACCGGTGCTCTGGGCACAACAGAAGCCAAAGCCATTGTGGATTGGCAATAATAAATCATGGAATAGATAAAGACAGCCATTACCAACCATGTCCGGTAATGACTGTCTTACATTAGTATATCAAGGTTTCGGGAACACGATCTCCACAGTAAACAGATCCGCGTCCACCATAATCTGCAGGCTGCCGCCCTGAAGTTCCACAAAGCTCTTGGCAATCGCCAGGCCCAGCCCGCTTCCCTCCGTATTTCTGGAGGCATCACCCCGGACGAACCGTTCGGTGATCTCCGACGGGTTGAAGGTCAGCTCTGAGGCTGAGATATTCTTCATGGAAATGCGTACCCGTTTTTCGTCGTTCTCCATATCCACATACACCCGGGTCCGCGGCATGGCGTACTTGGTAATGTTCACCAGCAGGTTCTCGAATACCCGGTAGGTCTTCTGGCTGTCAAGGGGAAGGACTACTTTATCCTCAGGCAGACGCCAGCGGAAGTACAGGTTAGATGCCTCGATCTTATCATGAAGCTCCAGTTTTGCCTGTTGCATCAGACTTACAATGTCCACATCCATAATGTTCAGTGTTACATTTCTGCTGGTCGCTTTGCTGATCTCAAACAGATCCTCGATCAGCAGCTTCAGCCGTGTGGATTTTTGTTCCAGAACATCAATATAATGACGTCTCTCCTCGGCCGGCAGATTCTCATCCTTCAGAAGGTCCACATAAGTGATGATGGCTGTCAAAGGCGTCTTCAGGTCATGTGATACGTTGGTGATCAGGTCCGTTTTCATTTTCTGGCTCTTTACCTCTTCGTCCACAGCCTTCTTGAAGCCGCTCTGTATCTTGGTGATCTCGCCGCGGAACGGCTCAAATACGCCCAGATCCTCAGGAATCGTACCGTTCAAGTTGCCCTCGGCAAGCTGGTTGGTTGCGTCCAGCAGTCTGTGATACTGTTTCTGCAGGTCATTGCAGTATTTCCTCAGAAGGAAGAACAGTGCAAGGGAGTAAATGATCAGTGCTCCGATGCCCCAGACCCACATCAGACTGATAAATCCCAGTATGATAAAGTTGATCAGTACCACTTTGATCAGAACTTTTGTGGTATCATCTTTCAGATTGATATGGAGCATACTGTTGTAAATGTTTTTGACCGTGCCTCTTGCCCAGGGCCAGATGCGGTAAATGATCACCCGTTCCTGGATGTATCGTTTTGGTCCTATGACAAAAACGGTTCTGATACATCCTGCCGCCCAATAACACACTGCAAAGATAAATGCCCATCCGATGAATCCCCAGAAATACTGAAGCACAGAGGCCAGCACTTTGGGTACACCGATGCTGTGCAGCACATTGTAAATGGGTTCATTGCTCATGGTATTGCCGTCCACGGACATGGAAAGGGAAAATCCCAGAACAAAGCTGGCTGTTATGAAGACCAGTTCAAAAGGCACCCGGAATATTTTCTCGTCTCCCAGCTGCAGCGGTTTGATAAACGGCAGAAGCAGTGCTGCAGCGGCTGCCAGACCCAGCAGAGTAATGAAGACAATGGACAGATCGGTGGTTGAGCGGTAAGTGTCAACGCCCAGGTATTCCATATATCCGTTTGAGCTTTCCATAAAGGATGCCAGATTTTCTGCTGTCATCAGATAGATATAGGTGCGGCCCTGTGGTTTCTGGAAAGGCGCATCCATGCCGTATTGGTCGTCAAAGCTGGAACATGGGTTCTGACGGACCTGTTCGTTGAGAAGCTGTGTGGCATTGCCGGGTTTTCCGTAGAAAAACTCTGCCTGCGATACATTTCCGCTCTCATCATATTTGACAATAGCGCCGAAAGCGTATTTCTTATCCAGCGCCTCGGGTTTTGTCTGGGAGAGAAGCGGATCCAGTTCCTCTGTTGCGTTGGAGTCTATCACTTTTCCGTTCTCATCCCTCACTTCATACTGGAGATAAGAGCGCAGGGTGGAGAAGTTATTCTCCCATCTGGAGAAGTAGTTGGAAATCTCATTGGCGGATGCGATGATGGCTTCCTCTGAAGAGTATCCTCCGTATTCATCTCCGTAGCTGTTCTTGTATTTGGAAGAGGGGAAATTCTCTTCGTCCAGGGATTCCTTTGATATTTCCCGGGAGGAAGTATTGGACTTGGAACCTGAATTTTTGTCCTCTTCGTTCTCTTTTGCCTGTTTGTCGTTTATTGCAGAAGGGAAAAAGATGTCAAACGGGATCATGGCCGCCTGGTTTTCCCTCTGTTTTTCTTCCGCATAGAGCACATAATTGGATTGCACAAGTGTGCTCATGAAGCTGGAAGTGTTGAAATTCGGCTCAGAATTACCCTGGCCTTTGATATAGTGCGGGCGGATGATCATCATAGCCAGTGAAGGCAGCAATATGACGAGAATCACCAGCACGACTGCAAGTTTACGAGAATTTTTCAATTTTATATCCAACTCCCCACACCACCTTTAAATATTTTGGTTCTTTAGGGTTGATCTCAATCTTTTCACGGATGTTGCGGACATGTACCATGACCGTCTCTGTGTTCACAGCACGCTCATTCCACACACGTTCATAAATTTCATCCGCGGAGAATACCCTTCCAGGATTTTTGATTAACAGAAGGAGAATTTTGAATTCCATGGGGGTCATTTTTACAGGGGCTCCGTCTACCCGCACCTCGAAGGTACTCTCGTTCAGCTCAAGCCCGCCCATGGTGTAAATGGTATCTGTGTTTTCCTGTTCTTTCTGCTGCAGTTTTTCCATGAATCTTTTGTAACGACGCATTTGAGAGTTCACCCTTGCCATAAGCTCCATTGGGGTAAATGGTTTGGTGACATAGTCATCGGCGCCGATGTTCAGCCCCATAACCTTATCCACCTCCTCGGATTTGGCTGAGAGCATGATAACCGGGAAATCGTGTTTTTCCCTGAGTTTCATGGTCATGGTGATACCGTCCATGCGGGGCATCATGATATCCACAATTGCGAGATGGATCTCTTCCCGCTCCAGCATCTCCAGCCCTTCTACGCCGTCGCCTGCCTGAAATACTTCATATCCCTGGCTTTTCAGATAAATGGCAACTGCCTCCCGGATGTCCTTGTCGTCTTCTACGATTAAAATGTGATTCATTTCCATGGTATCTCTTCTCCTGTGTTCAGGAGGCCGCTTACGCTGCAGTCCTCCTGCTGTTGCTATACTGAGTATAGGAATCAAAATTAAAAAGTGACGTGGTATAAATCGAAAAAAATTCTAAAGATTTTTGAAGAAACCTTTGACCGCATCCATGCGTGTGGTCATGCTGCCCAGCATGGCATCCAGCACCACAAGGGCAGCCATGGATTCCACCACTACAACAGCCCTCGGTACAATAATAGGATCATGGCGGCCCTTGATGGATATTTCAATATTCTCTCCCTGGCGGTTCACTGTCTCCTGGACCGCAGCCACGGAAGGTGTGGGTTTGAAGGCAGCCCGTATGAGGATTGGCGTGCCGTCACTGATCCCTCCGGTGATACCGCCGGAATGATTTGTCTTTTTCTTTACATTTCCCTCTTCGTCCATGCGGTATGCATCGTTATTATGTAAACCATCTGAGGAGGCGGCAGCGATGCCGGCCCCCACTTCAAAAGATTTTACCGCACCGATGGAAAAGACGGCTTTCGCCAGATTGGCGTCCAGCTTTTCAAAGGCAGGCTCTCCGATGCCTGCGGGGACACCTTTAATGACACATTCCACCATACCGCCGGAGGAATTTTTTTCCTTCATACAGCCTTCCAGATATGCCTGGGCTTTCTGCGCGGCTTCTGCGTCCGGCATATAGAGGGCATTGCGTCCCATCTCCTCCTTGTCGAATCTGCTCTTGTCAATGGTGACAGGGCCGATGGAGAGGGTGTAGGCGGTAATCTCCACGCCCAGCTCTGCAAGTATTTTGGCTGCCACGGCACCTGCCGCCACACGTCCGATGGTCTCACGCCCGGAGGAGCGTCCGCCGCCCCGGTAGTCCCGGAATCCGTATTTGATATCATAATTTCTGTCCGCATGTCCGGGGCGGTAATAGTTGGCGATCTCACTGTAGTCGTGGGAGCGCTGATCTGTATTTCGGACCATCAGAGAGAGAGGGGTGCCTGTGGTCTTCCCCTCAAAAATGCCGGAGAGGATTTCCACCTCGTCCGCTTCCTTTCTCTGGGTGGTAAAACGTGACTGGCCCGGTTTTCTGCGGTCCAGGTAAGCCTGAATGTCTTCCGCGGAGAGCAGAAGTCCTGCGGGACAGCCGTCAATGACAACGCCGATCCCCGCACCATGGGATTCTCCCCAGGTTGATATTTTCAATATATTTCCGAATGTGGAACCATACATACTATACACCTCGTTTTCTGAATTCTTTCTGATATTTCCTGTTGTGAATGTAATAAGTTTATCTTTATTTTCCTATATTAGCATGGTTTTTATATAAAATCCATTGAAAACTGCTTGTTGTTACGTTACACTGAAATATATTGACCGCTATCCACATCACTGCCCCGCCAGGTGTTTTCAGGCCGAAGGCATGAAAAGTCGGGGGACAGTAAAAAAAATAAGAGGAAAAAACGAATGAAAAAGAAAATACTGATAATAACAACAGGCGGAACTCTGGCCTGTGTCAGCAGCGAAAACGGCCTGCTGCCCGGATTGAACAGCAAAGATATCCTGTCCTATATCTCTGATATCACAAGCCTTTATGAGGTGGATTTCTACGAACTGTTCCAGCTTGACAGCGCCAACATCCAGCCGGAGAACTGGCAGGCCATGGCAGAGGCTGTCTATGAAAAATATAAGGAATACGACGGGATCGTCATCTTCCACGGCACGGATACCATGGCTTACACCTCCTCTGTGCTGTCCTTTATGCTGCTGAATATCCCGATTCCGGTAGTTATCACCGGAAGCCAGCTCTCCATCACCAATCCCCTGGCGGATGCGGTGGAGAACTGCAGATGCGCCATCCATATGGCAGGCAGCGGCATGCCCGGCGTATTTTTGGCATTTGACAGAAAGATTATGCTGGGGACCAGGGCCAGCAAGATGCGCACGAGAAGTTTCCATGCTTTTGAGAGTATCAATTATCCCTATGTGGGTGGGGTGGATTCCAGGGGACTGGAAATCTATAAAAATATCATTCCGGCCCCGTCAGGCGCCTGTGTTCTGGAGCGGAGGCTGGAGAAGAAGGTCTTTCTCATCAAGCTGGTACCGGGATTTGACGGTAAGATATTTCAGTTTCTGTATGAACAGGGGTACCGGGGACTGATCATAGAAGCATTTGGAATGGGAGGGATTCCCACTTTGTCCTCCGAGGTGCTGGACGAGCTGCGCCTGGTGATTGACAAGGGAATGATCGTTGTAGTGAAAAGCCAGTGTCCTTATGAGGGCAGCAGCCTTTCCGTATATGAGACCGGCAAAGCGGCTCTCAAGGCCGGTGCCTTCCAGGGATATGATATGAGCACAGAGGCCATTGTCACCAAGGTTATGTGGATACTGGGCAAACACTGGGAAAGAAAGAAAATCCAGGAGATGTTCTATAAAAATTTGGCAGGTGAGATCAAAATACCTGAGAAAGAGATGGAATGATAAAATTCATAGCCGCCTGGCTGCTTGTCATAAACGTGGTGTCTTTTGCCATGTTTGGAATCGACAAGTGGAAGGCAAAACATAAAAAGTACCGGATACCCGAGTCCACGCTCCTGCTTTTGGCCGTACTTGGCGGTTCTGTGGGAGCTGTCTGCGGCATGGATTTCTTCCGGCATAAGACCCTGCATAAAAAATTCAGGCTGGGCCTGCCCCTTATCCTGGCTGTCCAGGTTCTGCTTGCGGCGGGATGGCTGTGGTACAGCAGATGACACGGAGATGAAAGGAAAGATCTCCGGGCAGCGGCAGGAATAGCGGATGCGTCCGCTGGGCATAAAAAGTATGAAAGGAGTAATCGTATGAGAAAAAAATATATTGCATTTATGGTGACAGCAGTCATTTCCGCAGCGCTTCTGACAGCCTGCGGCGATACGGGAACTAACCGGAATGCCACGCAGGGCACTGACCAGGCATCCGAAAGCAGTGGTTCTCAGAATGGAACAGAACAGGAGTCTGGGAACAGCAGCAGTTCCCGGAAGAAAACAGACCAGGAGTCAGGAAACAGCAGTGATTCCCAGAATGGTGCAAGCCAGGCAGCCGACAGTGATTCCCAGAGCGGCACAGCCTCTGCAGTCACCGAGGACGAGGCCAGGAAGACAGCCCTCTCTGATGCCGGTGTGACGGAGGATCAGATTACGGGAATCCGCGTGAAAAAAGACCATGAAGATGGACGTCAGGTCTACGATGTGGAATTTTATTCTGATAATAAGGAATATGATTATGAGATCGACGCGTCTACAGGCGAAATATTAAGCTCTGATTTTGAGATCGAAAATGATTTTAACAAGGACAGCACATCAAACCTGAACCCGACAGTAAGCCAGGAGGAGGCATCCGCGGCGGCTCTTGCTAAGGTACAGGGGGCCGAAGAGAAGGATCTGCGCATAAAGCTGGATGACGATGACGGAAAGCTGATTTACGAAGGAGATATTTACTACAACGGTACGGAATACGAGTTCGAGATAGATGCCGCCACAGGTGATTTCCTGAAATGGAGTGAGGAGCGGGATTAAACAGGAAAAAACAGGGGAGGATCTCCATATACGGGAGACCTCCCCTGTTCTGTGCAAACAACTATTAATTATCAACACATTCCCAGCGACCGGAAGCGCCGCAGGGCAGCACCAGCCCGCTTTCCCTGACGGGCAGCCCGATTTCCTGGGAATCCACCCTGCCATGGAACTTTTTCAATTCTGTAGCCAGCATATAAGTCAGCACTGCCGGCGCAAGTCCGGTGGTATAAGAATTCACCAGGAAGAAAAGCGGTTTGTCACTGAGAAGCTGTGCACACAGCTTAATCAGCGGATGGATCGCTTCTTCAATCTTCCAGATCTCGCCCTTAGGCCCTCTTCCGTAAGAAGGCGGGTCCATGATAATGGCATCATAATGATTTCCCCTGCGTATCTCCCGTTCCACGAACTTCACACAGTCATCCACCAGCCATCGGATCGGCGCATCTCCAAGCCCGGAGGACACAGCATTCTCCTTAGCCCAGGAAACCATCCCCTTAGAGGCGTCCACATGCGTAACCGCAGCCCCCGCGGCAGCGGCAGCCAGAGTCGCCCCTCCCGTATAAGCAAACAGATTCAGCACCTTAACCGGACTTCCGGCTTCCCTGATCTTTTTGGAGAACCAGTCCCAGTTCACCGCCTGCTCCGGAAAAAGTCCGGTATGCTTAAAACTGAAAGGCTTCAGGTTAAACGTAAGCTTTCCATACCCAATACACCACTGCTCCGGCAGATCAAAAAACTCCCATTCTCCTCCCCCCTTCTTACTCCGATGATAATGCCCGTTCATCTTCTTCCACCCGCTGTTCTTCCTGGGCGTATCCCAAATTACCTGCGGATCAGGCCTCACCAGCAGATAATCCCCCCATCTCTCCAGCTTCTCCCCATCAGAAGTATCAATAATTTCATAATCCTTCCATCCATCAGCAATCCACATACTATAATCCTCAATCTTCCTTTATTCTTTATTCGGCAGTTCCAAACTGCCCTCTTCCCTACAAGCATTCCATTCCCTTTTCATCTTTCAAAAACCCTAAGCTCCTCAACCACTACTCCCCCTCCC
>PPYE01584808.1_pt1 | contig 59019 bp, 54 predicted proteins | sample 1559881 | NCBI WGS metagenome assembly PPYE01 (sample SAMN08240022, study PRJNA423297) | Human gut metagenome, whole genome shotgun sequencing project.
CCTATTTTAGTTTCAATTTCACCTATATTAATAAGTAATAACATAGTATTAAAAAATTATTATGAATATATAAATTGCTTATCAAAATATGATAATCATTTATTGTTTGTGTTTTTTTAATATTTAACAATGTAATGATAGTGTTAAATAAAAATATGATTTTATATTTTTATTTATTATTTACTAGGCTTATCTCTAATAAATATCAATAAACTTTATTGAGCGTTAAGGAAAAGATATGAAATTTAATAAATTAGCATTAGGCGTAGCTTTATCTATGATAGTTGTTGCCCCCACTTTTGCAGAAGATCCAGTAGAACCAACAAATCCAACAACACAAGCAGAAAGTAGTCAAGGTACCATTCGTTTTACAGGATTTATTAATGATGTTCCTTGCTCTATTGATAACGATAACTTAAATCAAACAGTAAAATTCGGCGAAATCGCATTACATGAACTGACTACCAACAACTTCCGTTCAGATAGTGAGAATTTCGATATCGTATTAAAAAACTGCTCTACAGAAACCTATAAAACAGCAAAAGTTGCTTTTACTGGTTCAACAGTAAGTGGTTTTGAAGGTTATACAGGTGAGTTATTGGGATTAGGAAGCAAAGTTGAGAATGCGGGTATTGTGATCACAGACCGTGCTAATAATCCAATTACTTTTGGTCAAGGATTCCCAACTGAGGGTAAATCATTAAATAATGGTGATGGTACAACGACTACCCTTCAATTTTCAGCCTATGTAAAAGGTAATGAAGCTAAGGATAAGAAAGCAACCACAGGTTCTTTTGATACTGTAGCTAACTTCAAAGTGATTTATCAGTAATAGATTTATCCATAAATTATGTGGTGCTCATGCACCACATATTGATTAACTGTTGTTTTTATCTTCTATTAAGAGTACAGGAGATGGTGTGCGAGATGGAATATGAGAAAATAAAAAACAACATAAAGATAATCATTTTACTCTGTTCGTCTCTTTCATTACCTATTTTTGCTGAAGATGCTGTCGATTTTAATACCGATTTTTTAACAGACACCGGTGTTGAAAATACGGATTTTTCTAGATTTGCTTATGCTAATTATATTCAACCGGGTAGCTACCTATTAGCTACAGCTGTAAATAAACAAAGAATAAAAAACGAAGAATCAATCTTATTTTTTGTACCAGACTACGATAATAAATTATCACTTCCATGTATTACCACAGAGGCCTATCCATTGTTAGGTTTAAAACCTGAATGGGAAAAGAAAGTCACTTGGCTAACAACAAATAGTATGCAGTGTCTTGATTTTCGGTCTATTCCAAATATGAGTGCGGTAGGTGATCTTTACACTGGTATGCTTAATATCAGTATTCCACAGGCTTTTATGGAGTATCAAGATCCGAATTGGGATCCACCTTCACGTTGGGATGATGGTATCGCAGGGGCATTTATTGATTATAATATGTCCAGCCGTTTAATTCGCAATGAAAGCAATGATAAAAGCACGAAAACAGGTACTAATATTAATGGTGTCATGGGCATTAATATGGGGGCTTGGCGTTTGCGCGCTGATTGGCAGGCATCAGGAGGAAACCTAAATCGTAGCGATAAATCTTGGCGTTGGGATCAGATTTATTTATTTCGTGCTATTCGATCTCTAGGCGCTAAATTGATGTTAGGTGAGCAATATCTAGCATCTGAGTTGTTCGATAGCTTTCGTTATATTGGTGTGTCATTAGAAAGTGATAATGCGATGATCCCTCCCCGCTTACAAGGTTATGCGCCAGAAATAGCTGGGGTTGCTAAGTCTAATGCAACCGTTATTGTTCGCCAAGATGGCCGAATTATTTATCAAAATGATGTCAGCCCTGGCCCATTTCGTATTCAAGATGTAAATGCTTTTGGGGGCGGTACCTTAGATGTTACTATCGAAGAGCAAGACGGTTCTGTGCAAAATTATCAGATGGAAACATCACGATTAGGGACACTGACACGACCTGGACAATTTTTATATAAATTTGTTATGGGTAAGCCAACTAAAAATGAGCATGATACGGAAGGTCCTGCTTTTTCATTAGGCTCATTTTCATGGGGGGCAATGAATAATACAACGTTATATGGTGGTTTATTAGCATCAACAGAATATCAAAATATTGCATTAGGTGTGGGGCAAGATTTAGCACCATTTGGCGTATTATCTTTTAATGTTTCAGCTTCCCGTGCTGAAATGGGGCACTACTTTGGTGATAAAACCCTTTCGGGCACCTCTTATAATGTCACTTACTCGAAACAATTCGATGAAATTAATAGTCAGATAACTTTTGCAGGGTATCGTTTTTCTCAACGCGATTATATGAGTATGTCGCAATTTTTAGATGGGCGCTATCGAGGTGTGACTATCGATAGCGGGAAAGAATTATATAGTATTATTTTTGGTACAGCATTTCCTGATTATCATATTAATACCTACTTAAATTACTCACGACAAACCTACTGGAATCGTCCATCAACAAATAATTATAGTATGACTGTTTCTAGTTATTTTGATTGGGCTAATTTTAAAAACATATCTGTTAATTTATCTGCTTATAAAGTGGAATCAGCACAGAATAATGATGAAGGGGTTTATGTTTCATTAGGTATACCTATTGAACGTAATGAAGCTAATGTTAGCTATTCAGGCTCATTTAATCGTCGAAGTACCAGTAATACAGTAAATTACTATGAGCGATTAGATGAAAAAAGTAATTATAATTTATCCGCAGGAACGTGGGATAGCAATAAAACGAATCTTTCAGGTTTTTATACTCATGATGGTAATTTAGCAAAATTATCTGCAAGTGGAACTTATACAGAAGGGAATCAAAGTGCATTATCTATGCAGTTAATGGGAGGTATAACTCTTACACCTGAAGGTGGAGCGATACATCGTATTTCGACTATGGGAAGTTCTAGAATATTAGTTGATACCAATCATGTTGCAAATATACCAATAAAAACAGGATTAGTACCAGTAGAAACGAATCGTCATGGTAAAGCGGTATTAATGGCTCGACAAAATTATTCTCGTAGTAATATTTCTATTGATATTAACCAATTACCAGAAAATGCAGATGCGGTACAATCATCACAATATGCCACTTTAACAGAAGGGGCTATTGGTTATCGTAAATTTAATGTGATTGAAGGTGAGAAAGTGCTAGCCGTCATTACCCGTGCTGCTGATCATAGTTTTCCGCCTTTTGGTGCGAGTGTTTATAACAAAAATAATATTGAAGTGGGAATGATATCAGATGATGGTTTTGTTTATTTATCAGGAGTTAAAGCGGGAGAAACATTAGGTATTAAATGGGAAAATGGAATGTGTAAATTTCAATTACCTGAAACATTAGAAAATAATTTAAGCAATACTTTATTGCTTCTTTGTAAATAATTTCAAGTCAACAAGTTATATTTAATTTAATGGTGAATGATATGAAAAATATAAAAATGCTTAGTGCTATTATAATGCTTAGCCTCTTTTCTCAATCTACTTATGCCGCTATTGCATTGGATAGAACACGAGTATTATATAATGAAGGTGAGCGTTCAGTCAGCATGGTGTTAGAAAATGAAAATAAATCTAAACCTTATTTAGCACAATCTTGGCTGGAGAATAGTCAAGATGAAAAAATAAATTCACCTTTTGTAGTTACACCTCCAGTGCAACGTATTGAAGCTGGAAATAAAAGTCAGATAAAAATTCAAGCATTACCTGCTATAAAGACATTACCTACAGATAGAGAAAGTATTTACTATCTTAATGTTCGTGAAATACCACCACGTAGCGATTCACCAAATGTTTTACAAATAGCATTACAAACTAAAATAAAAATGTTTTATCGACCTAAAAGTATTGTGGTGCCAAATCGTTTAGAAGCAAACCCAATGGAAAAAGATTTTATACTGGAAAAACAAGGTAGCCACTATAATATAAAAAATCCTTCCCCTTATTATCTGACAATAACAAAAGTTAAAAAAAATAATCAAGAAGTAGAGGATTTTGAGGCTATTATGGTCGAGCCTTTTGGAGAACATTCTTTAGGAAATAATATTATCGACCTAGGAGAAGCAACAAAAATTGAATATATTAATGATTTTGGTGGATTAGTTGAAATCACATTTCAATGTAATGGAAATCGTTGCATAGTTAGTGGTGATAACAAAAAGAGATAATTTATGAATATACTACGAAGAATAATATTTTTTATCTTTTTGAGCCTTTTATCATCTTCTGTATGGGCTGTATCAGGATTTTTGAAATTAAATGTTAGTGGGAGTGTGGAGGCCTCTCCTTGCTCTATTAACAATGGCCAAACGATAGATGTTGATTTTAATGATGTTTATATCGATAAAATCGAAGGTGAGTATTATAAACGAAAAATTAACTATAATATAAATTGTAAATCTGGTGGTAATCCCAAATTTTTGATGACATTTGATGGGGATAGTGAAGGATATTATTTAAAAACTAACGTCGATAATTTATTTATTTCATTCAAAAATGGTAATAAAGATTTTAGTATGGGAAGTGGGATCTCAATTTATTATAAGACACCACCAGATATTTATGCTGTTTTAATTAAGAAAAAAGGCGCTAACTTACGTAGTGGGGAATTTTACGCACATGCCACTATGAATTTAATGTACCTTTAATAAGGAAAAGAAAAAATGTATATTTATAAAATTATGATTATGTTTTTTCTATTTTTATTCTCTTTTTTAGGTAATGCTAATCAGAAATTTGGCACAAAAATTTATATGCATGGTAATTTACTTACGGCTCCACCCTGTAAAGTAAACAATGGTAATGTTATTGATGTTGGTTTTGGTCCAATTTCGACTAAAAGTATTAAAGGATATGATCAGAAAAGAGAACTGAATTATAAAATTACTTGTGAAAGTAATTCAAATAATTTAAAAACATATTTATGGATTAATGGTGATAAAAGCAATTTTGATATCAATGGGTTGAAAACCAATATAGACGATTTAGCAATTAAGTTTATGATGGGGGGGGATATTATAGAATTAAATAAAAAATATACCGTGGATATTAATCATCCAGAACAGATATGGGCTGTATTAGTTAAAAAAGAAAATAGTGTATTAAAAACGGGTGATTTCTCTTCTTCTGGTACTTTATTTGTGGAGTATCAATAATGAGGAAATTACGTATTTTTTACTATATAATTGGTTTTTTCTTACTACTATCTTCATTCTTTAGTTTTTCTGATAACTTAAAGATCCACGGTTCATTAATTAATACTCCTTGTAAAGTCTTACCAGAAGATACTCAATTTGAAGTTGATTTTGGTGAAATTCAACTGAGTGATATATATAATAATAATACCCAAATTGAGAGAAAAAGTTTTAAAATTAATTTATCTGAATGCGATCCTTCCATCGCCCAACAAGTGAAAGTTAAATTTGATGGGAAACCTCATGCTAAATTATTAGGGTTATTAGCATTAGATGATAGTGCTAATAATCCAGAGCTTGGTATTGAGATTACGACCAAAGAAGGTAATTCCATAACATTAGGTGAGTTTAGTAAGCTATATAATATTACTCATACTGGTGATATTGAGCTGAATTTTGGTGCTAATTTAAAATCTACCTCAAAAGGTATTGCAGATAAAACTATTAATCCCGGGTATTTTACGGCTAAGGCCATATTTTCTTTAAAATATGAGTAATTTATTATGAAATTATTACATAGGTTCTTAATGTTATGGATGATTTCGCTTTCATTATTAATATTTAATACTAAAGCAAGTTATTTTTCTTATATTACGGGGGTCAGTCCCCCAGAAACAACTTATTCTTTTATAATGGAATATTGGAATGCCAGTAGTTCAACTCCAAATCCATGTCATATGAGGTTTGGTATTGATTCGAAATGTTACATACATATCAACCACTTGCATCAAGGGGCAACGATGGGAGGAGCGCCAGACCGAGCACCTTGGCGTTGTCGGAAAGATGTTTCATCGCTTCCTAATGAAAAAGCACTTGTGGATTATTTAAAGAATGAGTGTGGATTAATTCTTCCTATGTCTAATTCCAGTAGGCATGCTGGCGATATTACTACTGATGAGTGTGTTGGATTCTTTTTAACACAAGCACCTGAGGGCGGTTATGGTCAAATAGTCCCGAATGGAGTCTGTGGTGTTGCTCCGCCACCAGAAGGTAGATGTGCATTTAATGCGAGTAACTTGACATTGTCCCATGGCAGATTAGATCCATCTCAAGTGGATAATCATAGTGTTAGTGAAGTATTTACTATTACTTGTAACCAAGATATGTATATTAAAATATCAAGCTCATTAATAGAGGATTATTTAAAACTAACACCAAATGGTAGTATTCGCTCCTATTTAAGATTAAATAATATCCCTATTATAAAAGGGCTTACCGTTCATACGGAAAAAAATGAGTACACTTATATTTATGTTGAATCTATATTAAAAACAGTAGGCACGCCTTCATTAGGTAATTTCAGTGGTTCAACGACACTGGTATTATCTATACCTTAATAATAAAAAAGTCGATATGACCTGTTAATGATAGTATATTTGTTGACTTACCCGCACCTATGTGCGGGTTTTTTTATTTATACTGATTAACTTATTGGTTCAATAATTAATTCACTACTCTTGAGATCAAGGGTTAATTCTTGTGCTTCTTTTATTTTTAATAATCCATCACCTAAATGAACTAACATAGGTAGCCCCATCTGCGTGGCGATAATGGCACTGTGAGAACAACTATCCCCTTCAGCTAAGGTAATGGCTAATAATTGAGTTGCATCAAACTGAATTAATGTCGAGGGGAATAACTCTTTAGCCACTAAAATAGAGGGTTGTGATGGGGTAAATTTAGGAGGCGTTTTCTGTTGTAAATGGTAAAGAACTTGATTGCGCAGATCACGAAGATCTAACTCCCGTGCTCTCAAATAAGGATCACTGAGAGTACGGTAGAGTTGGATACGTTCTTTCATTTCATTCGTCCAACTCTGCTGAGCGCTAACGTTATCTGTTTTAATACGATCGATAACATTGGTGAGTAATTCTTCATCATCCAGCATCATGATATGGCCGTTAAAAATAGCGCCTATTTGTTCACCTAATGTGTGATTGGCTTTTTCAGCATAGTGCTTCAAATCATTGAGTGTATCTTTTATCGCTTGATTAAATTGCTCAATTTGTATTGTGCTATCGAGTGGTGCAGATAAATTTTCAATAGGGGCTAATTCTAGCTCATGCCAAATAAAAGCCGGTCCCTTGATGGGGGAAGCGGGTACAAGAGTACCGGTTAAACTTTGCTCCGTGAGTTCATCCGGTAATGCTTCGCCAAAACCTTGTTTAGCCAGTGCTAAAAAGGCATCAATAGCCTCATTTTCTTGTTCCCCTGAAGCAATTAAGGTTATTTCATCACCTTGACGAATTTGAATAAGAGAAAGTTGATTTAAACTAAGGGGATTAATGCGTCTATCTCCCTTAATTAATTGATAGTCAGCACGAAATTTTGACAGTAGCTCAACCAGTGTCGCTGCAGGTCTAACGTGTAAACCATGAGGGTTTTTTACCACCCAATGAGCTTCTTTGCCGTGCATTTGAATAGAAGGCGTGACATCATTTGGCTCTGAGCCACCCATGTTTTCACCCAATTGCATCTTTTTAGGGGTTAGTGCATAGTTGGCTTCTTCGAGAACCTTTTCTAAGCTAGCTCCGGATGACGCTGCGACAACAGCGGCTAATGTTCCTTCTACCAGCGGAGCTGAGCATAGTGTCACTTTTTGCGCTAATTCTGTATCAAGCAGTTCAATTGCTGTCTCTGTACTGAGTATGGCACTACCTAAATCCATCATAACAATAATGGCATCAGCTTCGGCGAGCGATTCAATCGCCGTCATAATTTTAACAGCGTCAGTACCAATAGGGTGCGCTTCATCATCAACACCTGCGGCAATGGCTAATCGGCAATGCGTTGGGTTAAGCATTTGATTCGCCAACGCCTCAATACCCTCAGCAAGATGTTTACTATGAGAAACAATCACGATATTAATCATGGCAGACCTCTCTTGATTATATTGTGAATGATTATGCGTGGATAGCATTAGACAGCGCTTGGAGGATCAATACCACAGAGGCACTGCCGGGATCTTTATGTCCTATACTGCGCTCACCAAGATAACTGGCACGGCCTTTTTTCGCTTGCATAGGAATAGTTTCCTCCGCCGCTTTTTCTGCAACTTTCAGTGCATTATCGATAGCATCTTCTATAGATAAACTTTGGTCATTCGCATGCTTTAAACTATCAACCACAGGCCACCAAACATCACACATAGTTTTATCATTTGGTTGTGCTTTACCGCGACTGACAATGCCATCAACACCTTCTTTAGTCATTTCATAAAGTTGATTTACATCGAGACTTTGTAATGATGCGGTGGGCTTAGCGGCACGAATAAAGAAGGTGCCAAAAAGAGGACCGCTGGCACCACCAATATTAGACAGTAATGTCATACCGGTATTTTTAAGGATAAAACCAATATCTTTATCGGCAAATTCAGGTAATTTCTCCGCTACCTTTTTGAAGCCTCTATTCATATTTAAGCCGTGGTCAGCATCGCCAATTTCACGGTCGAGATCGGTGAGATAGTCACTGTTTTGTTCAAAAAGTTGAGCGCATTGTTGTAGCCAAAGAATAATTTGATGATGAGTTAATACCATTTTCTGATCCTTAGTTATCGTTATAGGAAAACTTATTTTGTCATCGCAGGTGTAGCAACGGGTGCATCCCACAAAGTAAGTAGCGCGTCGTCTACTTTTAATAAGGTAATTGAGATCCCCGACATATCGAGCGATGTACAATAAGAGCCAATTAACGAACGTTCGATGTTAAGACCAAAGTTTTCACAGCACAGGGCAAGGCGATGATAAACACCATATAATTCAGAAAGGGGAGTGGCGCCAAGATTATTGACTAGGGCTATAACACGATCGCCTGATTTTAGTGGCTGTTTTTCTTGTGTCTCTTCAATCCAATCACCATTGACTCGATCCCAACTGCGAATGGTGCGCTGATAGTGACCATTTTCAATTAGAGTATTAAACATTGCATCAACAGTATCATTTAATGAAGTAAATGGGCGACGGTCTATTCCTGGCTCTCCGTGGATCCCAACGCCAAATTCCATTTCATTTTCAGGGAGAGTAAAAGAGGGTTTTCCTGCTGCAGGTACGGTGCAAGCCTGTAGTGCAATACCAATAGAAAAACCATTATTATTAATTTGATGACCTAGCTTAACCAAATCATCGAGTGTATCGCCACGCTCAGCTGCAGCACCTAGCAATTTTTCCATTAATACGGTATTCGCTACACCACGACGACCGGCGGTATACAGACTATCTTTAACCGCAACATCATCATCAACTAATACCGTAGCAATTTTTACACCTTCATCATGTAGTAGTTCTGTCGCAGTTTCAAAATTGAGTACGTCACCGGTGTAGTTTTTAACGATCATTAATACACCTTCACCGCTATCAATTGCTTTTGCGCAATCGTACATTTTATCTGGGGTTGGTGAGGTAAAGATCTCACCAGGACATGCCCCATCAAGCATGCCTTTTCCAACAAAACCGGCATGCATTGGCTCATGTCCACTGCCACCTCCAGATAAAAGGGCTACTTTACCTTTTACGGGGGCATCATGACGGGTGACATAAAAAGAAGAGGGATGGAGATTGATTTCAGGGTGGGCTTTAGCAAAACCTTGCAGTTGTTCTGATAAAACATCATCAACACGATTAATAAGCTTTTTCATCTATATACTCCATTTGAAACTTGTATTGAAATTTTATGTAACAGAGTGCTGTTACATAAGATTTCGACAAATTCTGATTAAAGGAATGACTCATTTTATGGCTTTTTTAATCAAAACAGCGTTCTGTGGTTGTTGAATTGCTATGTTGCTTTAATAAGCGATATAAGAATGTTTCTGTTGGATTAAATTAAATCTACATCATTTATGGTTATATAAGAACCAGTTAACTTATTTACCTGCCAGAATGGGAGCAGGATCATAAAATCAAGGCAAAATAGAGTAAGTAAAAAAGTGTTATATCTCTTGTAACAAGGTTAAGGCTTTTTCTCGTTGCTGTGGCGAGAGATTTTTTATCATTGCTAATAAAAGGGCATCTTGTTTTTTGGCGCTGGGACTTAGAGTATGACTAAAGGTAAGATTTAACACAAAGGTATGCCCACAAAGCGGATCACGGCAGGCACAATAAAGATCTGTTAACTCTTTATGCTTGCGATTACTTTTCTTTATCATCGCTTTTTCACCACATTCAGGACAGTAAATTGTTAAAACACGCATGGTATTTTCTCTTTATTATCAATCTATCACCACCTTCTATATTAGCCTAAGTTTGTACAATCACCAGTAATATTATTGTTTTTTTGTATTTTAATTTGTTGTTAACTGATTTTTATCATGAAAAACAAGTTTATTTGTTTGTTTGACTAAAAATAATTCGGATAATCTCGGTTAAACACCATTAACCGACAATAACCGAACAAAGTTACTAGTATAAAATACAAAATTTATAGATAATGATTTCACGTTAAACCTACATGTGGAGATACAACGTATTGAATTTAAATATTATTTAATTTGTTGTAATGACTAATATGTGGAGAAAAATAGGTAATGGATAGCCTATTACAAATTAACAAGGAAGTGGGCAAGGATAGTACAAAAGGACGTTGTATTTATCCTTGAGCAAAAGGATCTTGCATATTCCATACAGATTATCTGATTGATACTAGGAGGTGAGGGTTCTTTTTACGGCTAAATACTGTAAGCGAATGCGAGGTATATTCATGGATGAATATGATCACACACTAGTATCATTGGTAGTTGTTGGCGCTTTTATTGCATTAGGGAAGATGCTAGTTGCTAATGAAGTTATCACATTACGACTATTTATTGGCAGGATCATCCTAGGATCAGCGGTTTCTGTTGTGGCAGGTGCTCTGTTGATTTTATGGCCGGGTATTCATCCTATTGCGGTTATGGGGATCGGCTCTGCCCTGGGGATCGCCGGTTATCAACTTGTCGAAATTTGGCTAAGGAAAAAAGGAAATGAGCTATTTTCACGGAAGAAAAACTAAGTGACCAATGATTAATTATCAATAATCAATAAGTTGAGCGTTATATTTGTATTTTATGATATTTGTGTGGTTTCGTATCATAGGGAATTAAGTGATATCCAATAGCGCTATTGATTGGTATGGATTGCAAGTAGCGTAAATTGGGTTGCTCAAGATGAGTATCGAGACTGCGTGACGTGGAGACAAGGAACGTTTATCACGATAAATGAAGATCAAGTCTGCAAGGAAGCCAGTCTTGATCTTCAACCTGTTTAATGACAAGCATGTTATGAGGTAAATTTTTTTAATATTGGTGATTTCTGTTTAAAATAACTGGCTACAAGTAATCCACTGTAAAGCATTGCACCAATAAACCACAATAAGCCATCCCAATATTCAACGCTGTAACTATAAATAAAAGAGAAGAGTAACGGGCCGACAATCCCAGTTATATTCGTTAGACTGACTAACGTTCCTTGTAATTGTCCTTGAACATGATGATCAACAGATTTTGATAAATATCCTTGTAAAGCAGGTTGTCCCATTCCTCCCGCAGCTAAACAGATTAAAGCGGGAAGCATAACCCAAACATGGCTTATCCAGGCTAATAATAAGCAACCAAATGCATCAATTGACATGCTAATGATAACCGTGTTGCGTTCTCCCCATTTTTGCGCCAGTTTTCCTGCGAGAACCGCTTGAAAAAAAATATGTAATACACCAAGAAATGCAAGAGATAAACCTACTTCAGTAGTGTGCCAAGCGAAACGAACTTGTGTGAATAGCACCCAAATAGTGGCCGGAATTTGCCCTATTAGTTGAATAATAAAATAGGCAATAAGCCAAAAAAAGAGACTCTTTTTAATAAAACCAGTGGCAGAGTGAGGCGCTGTATCCTGATTTAATACGGATATTTCAGTCGATATTTTTGTGGTTTGAGTTTCTTGGAAACAAAGTAATGAAAATATAAATAATAACGAATGAGAAATAGCCGCAAAGATAAATGGCGTATGGGCGCTGATCTCACCGAGTAATCCCCCTAACATGGGGCCAATAATTAAACCCACACCAAATGCACCACCCAAAAAACCGAAATAGCGTGTTCTTTCATGAGGATGAGTAACATCAGTCATTGCTGATGCGCATACTGCACCAGTGGCTCCTGTTATACCCGCAATAATGCGTCCAATGTAGAGCATCCATAATGAGGTAGAGCAAGCCATTAATAGGTAATCTAATGCCGCACCCAATAGCGAAAATAATAAAATAGGTTTTCTGCCATATTTATCTGATAATTTTCCTAAAATAGGTGCGAAGATCACCTGCATCGTCGCATAGAGTGCTAATAATATACCGTAATGATTGGCGAGTCTGTTTTCGCTCACAAACTCGTTTAATAGTGTTGGTAGTACTGGCATGATAAGGCCAATACCAATGGCATCTAATACTGTGACAAGCAGTATGATAATAATTGATTTATTCATAAATATCCTAAAAATCTATCATTGATAGAGAGATGAAAAATATCTCTATCAGTGATAGATTGTCAAGAATATTTTATTATGAGGACGCAAATGGCAAAATTAGATAAAGAACAGGTTATTGATAACGCATTGATTTTATTAAATGAAGTCGGTATGGAAGGGTTAACAACACGTAAGTTGGCGCAAAAATTAGGGGTAGAGCAACCGACACTTTATTGGCATGTAAAGAATAAACGTGCGTTATTAGATGCTTTAGCTGAGACTATTTTACAAAAGCATCATCATCATGTTTTGCCATTAGCGAATGAAAGTTGGCAGGATTTTTTGCGTAATAACGCAAAAAGTTTTCGTCAAGCGCTATTAATGTATCGTGATGGTGGAAAGATCCATGCAGGCACACGACCATCAGCCAATCAATTTGAGACATCAGAGCAACAATTGCAATTTTTGTGCGATGCTGGCTTTACGTTAACGCAAGCTGTTTATGCATTAAGTTCCATCGCGCATTTTACACTTGGTTCAGTGCTTGAAACCCAAGAACATCAAGAGAGCCAAAAAGAGCGAGAAAAAGTGCCAAAAATAGAGATAAACTACCCACCATTATTAACACAAGCTATTGATATTATGGATAGTGATAATGGTGAAGCTGCATTCCTTTTTGTGCTCGATGTGATGATTTCAGGGCTAGAAACAGTGCTAAATAATCATCATTAAATAGGCTGACGCCCCTTAGGGGCGATGAGTTGCCCTTGTCTATCTGCGATATTGATTTGCACAATACAGCCAGCATTAAAATGTAAATAATCCTCTTCAATGCCGTCTGAGAAAATAACACCATTTTCGGGCATTAAAGATCCTAATTGCAATGGAGAGTCCGGCTCAATCGTGCCAAAAGTTAAAGCGGTGCCTGTTGTTCTACTAGGAAATGGCTCTCTTACACTAAATTGTAATTTTTTATCACTCCAGCTAAACCCTTGTAAAAGAGGGTGTGATGCTTTTCCGGTGATGGCCATGGCTCCAGCAAGAATAGATTGAAACCACCCTGTAGAGCCAAGTCCCGTTGATACAATAATGCCTGATGAGGATTGCACTTCTTGAGAGTCTCCCCATTGTAAGATATAACGTGCGGAAGTGTGGCTTTTAGGGCCAATAAATAAGTCATTAACCGCTAACAGTGATTGACCATCATTGGTTTTTGCTTGTGCAAAAGTGACCGAATTAAAAGGCATTTTGTGATTTATTGTATTAATTATAATCTCTTTCAATTGCCCTATTTCAAAGGGCAAGAGCTTACCATCCCATCTTGAAGGATCTGGATTGATAGCAATAACGGGTTGTTGATTAAGATATTTCAGAGTATTAGCGACGAGGCCATCTTGACCTATTACCACTACAATATCATGAGAGGAAAATTGATAACTAGGCAATAATCCTCTTTCTAAGAGCTGAAAACGCCCAAATGATTTTAAAATAAGCTCAGCTTCTGTGAGTTGTTTTTGATAGAGATTATGTTCATTAAGATAATCTGTTACCTCAACATGGTTATGTTCTAAATAGAATTTGGCTTGTGACCAAGTGTTAAAACGCTCAATTAATTCTTGTAAGCGACTTTTTCGCATCACTAATATGAAACGAAAATCGGTATTATTTTTCATAGGTTATCCTCTTTTTTTCATAAATTGGCTAAATAAATCAGGAGTAATATTTAATTCACCAATTTTTCCTGAATTAAGCGCTAAAGTTTCAAATGCCATTGCCATTAATTGTTGTGAGTCCATTTTTGCTAGAGCCATTGCTTTGAGATTTTCAACGGGCAACTCACGGTAAGCTCGCATAGTTGCTTCAATTGCATAAGCATCAGCATCAGATTGTATGCGTTGATTTTCCGCACTTAACGCGACTAATTCTTTACGTTTTGCTTCGGCATTGACTTTGGCTTCAAGACGCTCTTTTTCTATTTCGGCTTGTTCACGTAATAGGGTACGTTCATTTTCTAAACGAGCTTCTTCAATTTCTTGTCGTTTACGCTGTATAGATAAGTCTGTTTCTAATTCAGCTTCTTTAATGGTGCGCTCTTGCTCTACTGAGAATTTACGACGTGCATAAATTGCATCATCAGCCTCTTTGAGTAAGGATTCCCGCGCCTCAGCTTCTAATGCTTTAAGCGTTTCGGGAGAGGGGGAGATGGCCGCAATAGAAACATCTAAAATAGTAATACCTAAGGCCTCTAATGAAGGGTGTTCAGTAAGTTGTTTCATCACTAAAGTAACCAAGGATTGGCTAAGTTGTAGTGCTTCTCGTAAAGGGGTGCTTTGGATCTTGGCTTGGATCAGGGTTTGAGCAATACGCACCACGCGATCGTTGAGCTTTAGGGGATCTTCACTGGCGTAAGATTTGCCATTCTTACTTAAATTAAAGTTGAGGACTTCAGCGGCTTTTTCAGGTGATGTGACTTGGAATGAAATTTGTCCTTGAATACGTAGTGCCTGAAAATCAGCAGTTTGGAAGTTAAAGATAAAAGGGGCTTCTTGTGCATTTAACGGCAGTGCTGCAATAGATGTTGTCGCCGAATTATACCAAAAACTTAAGCCTTTACCTTGTTGGCGCACTTTCCCGTTGACCGATTTAATAATAAATGTTGATGAGTCTGCTTTGAAATAATTTAAGTTAAACATAGTCTTCTCCAGTTAGTGTCTTTATGACATTAACTATATATTGTCTTATGGACACTATTGGTGTCAAGTCATTTAGTGTCTTTATGACAAAATTTGATTTTCATGTGTTTAACATTAAAATAAACTCATTATCTTTTTACAAAGTGCAGACCATGAACGAACAAAATTTTTTAGCAAATTACAATCGCCGTGATTTTTTATCGCCGCTTATTACTGTTGATTCAGTACTATTCACTTACCATGAAGGGCAGTTAAAAGTGCTCTTGGTGGAAAGAGCTAATCATCCTGAAAAAGGAAAATGGGGATTACCTGGTGGCTTTGTTGATGAAACACAAGACAACTGTCTAGAAGATACTGTGCTCAGAAAATTAAAAGAGAAAACAGGGGTGATCCCGCCGTACATTGAACAACTCTGCTCAGTGGGAAATAATCAGCGCGATGTAAGAGGTTGGTCTGTTACTGTATGTTACACGGCGTTAATTGCTCACCAAGCATGTAAAGCGCATATTGATAGTGTGGATCATGTGATGTGGTTACCTATTGATGAAGTAGCACAGAAAAATTTGGCATTTGATCATAATGAACTGATTGCGCAAGCGAGAGAGCGATTAAAGCAAAAATCGCTTTATTCTATTGTGCCGGGATTTGCGTTACCTGAAGTGTTTACTTTGCCTGAATTACAGCATGTGCATGAGATATTGATAGGTAAAGAGATCCAGAAAAAATCTTTTAGACGACGGATTGAACAAGCCGACTTATTAATTGATACCGGAGAAAAACGTGCTGAGAAGGGACGTCCTGCTAGTCTCTATCGACTTAAGAAGTCGTCTGCGGATTATCGTTTTATTCGTAATCTTGAATTTTAATATGTAGAGTATTTTTTTAAAATCGCTATACTCTTTTTAAGTTAGCAAATTATCATTAGAATTATTAATGTCTTAAAAATTACTCTGATAATAATTATGAAAATAAAATTTATTCTTTTGGGGGTATTTGGCGGTATTCTTTTATTAAGTGGGTTTGTTGCTCATGCAATAAAAACGATACCTTTGGATATGCAAAAAGAAGCTACTGTAGTTTCTGTCGAAAAACCGAAAATAGTATCACGACAATTTCCTTATTATCCTACAGGCGCTAAAACCGCTAATATTGAAGGCGATGTAGAGGTTAGGTTTGATGTGGATAAAAATGGTAACGTACAAAATATTAGGATATCAGATGATCCTATTGCAGCGATATTTGCTCCCTCTGTTTCACTGGCGATGAAGCATTGGCGATACGAATCAGGTAAACCGGCTAAAGATTTAAAAGTGGTTATACAATTCAGATTAGAAAATGTGAAACATAACGGATTTAATCAATCACATTAAATGAATAAAATAAATAACGTATAAACATTATTTTACCATTAGGGGGAATGACAATTATCCGTACAGGGTTATTGAAAAATATCAATGAAATAACTCGATATTAAATACCAAGTTATTTCATATAATTACCCTATTTATTTTTTATCTTGGAGAGCAACTTGAATTAAATGTTCTACATAATTATCAACAAGAAACTCAACCGTCTGACTTCGGGTTGTACTTCTTAAAAAAGAAAGTTTATCTATTTTCCGTAGTGCTGACATTTTTAAAGATAGTGATACTGATTTTTTCTTATCTTTATCTAAATAAACACGACTCGTTGTGCCACTATGTTGTAGTTCTTCATTCGAAGATAATGCCTCTCGCATACGACGTAATGCTTTATTATCAAGCTGACCTCGTTCAGTCATTTGATACGATCTGGATGATTTACTGTACTTAATTTCAGCACTATAAGACTCTCTTATTTCTTTTAAAACACGGGTGAGCGTTGGCTCCGAGCATTCAAGAGCAGAAATAATCTTAATCGTGGGGACTTTTTTCCCTGTACTTAAAAGTATAGCCAGCTTAAAAACTCTGATTTGGCGAGAGCTCAATTGCATGTTTGGTTACCACGTATCTGTCAATTGTGTGTTAAGAAATTAGACCCAGCTTTTATTGTGTCTGTATTATTTTTCTACAAGTATATCTGAAATAATGTCAAATATTAAAGATTTTATAAAATAACAACCGAAATAAAAATATTGTTAAATAATATGTTAAAGTTTTATAAATAGAAGTTCTAGTTAAAGATATTATTCTTCAACTAGAGACTAAGTTTAAAATATTAATAAATAAAAAAATGCTTATAGTAAATATAAAAACGAATATTTAAACTTATGGTGTATTAAATCGTTGAACACTATTTTTTGAATTGGGAATAATGCCATACAGTTTTGCTCTAGTTAAAATACTCAATGCCCAACGGCGATGTGTTGCCGGTTCACACATGGCACCATGAGATTTAAATACGGCTTGTGTTGAATTTAAGATGCGCAACGCATCGGAATGATCAGACTGAGATACCATTAATGCCTGTTCTATTTTGTCTATCTGCTTGGGATGAATAGCGGTTTTGCCCACTAAACCATTGGCAATATCGAGGGCTAATTCTCTATCCATAATTTGTTGATCATCAATATGCTCACAAACAGGAGCGGTAAGCGCAAACTGACGAGCACCAAATACAGCAACCAACATTTTTATCACGTATCCCATAGGTCCATCATAGAGTGTTAAATGGCGATTACGTCTAAGAGAAATAACATTCATTAAATCATTTCCACCGATACGTAAGGCAATAATTCTCTTATGACAAGGGTGGGCTAGTAGCAAGTCTGCCAGTGAGGTCATTTGAAGAACGTCGAACACTTCTTCTGTTTCCAATGTTGGCATCATACATAAATGGGTGGGTTTGATGATACGCCACCAAAGGGGTAATGAAGCTTGGGTAAATTTAGGTAATACTAAGCCGTCAATCACGGTTAAATCTACATGCTCAACCAGCCATTGCGCCATTTCTGTATGGCGGGGGCGTATAAATAGCAACGGCCATTCAGTACAATCATGATGCTTTTTATAGTCTGATAATGTGGTTAATAATGTTGCTAGATTTTGTAATGCTTGTGGAATATCAGTATCACTGACGGCATCTTCTAAACAAATAATTAATGAACGTAATCCATCAATTTTTTGATCAATAATTGTTGCGGCGATATCGGTTCGTGTTGCGGGCATATACAGCGTTGCCCCTAAATTCCAAGGGGATAATCGTTCAATCATTATTGCACCTTTTTAATGATAGTAACGGCACGATATTGTCCTAATGCTTTACCTGCCTCGGTTACAGTAATATTTTTTTGTTTAGCAAGATAAATCAGTAATGCAACATCAGGATCTGCAATTTCTTTTACCAGAATATGCTCAGGTACACGGCGTAAAACGGCGCGAGTTGCTTCAGCAATACCGGGTTTTATACGATTGATATTTGAAATGTCATATTTGTTGGCAAGTAAACTAACGACATTTTCGCTCAGTTTTTTTAAGTCTGACGGTTGATGTTTAAATGTGGCGAGTGGAATATCGTTATCTATTAAGGCGTCAACTATTTTTCCTACTTTATCAACAAGATAGCGACTACATTCATATTGTTTTAAATGTTGGCAATCGACAAAACCATGGAAGCCTTGCTCTGTCCAAATTGAACGTGAAATTAATCCTGAAACGGGCGCTCCCATAATCCCAAAAGGGATTAGCCAATCTTCATCACTGGCACTTAACCAAGCGCAACCACAAGGATCAGCAAGGACCACAAGATGGGGTTGTGCAGGAAAACCTTCACGTCCCGCCAATGAACGAATTAACTCATTTGTGATAGCGCCTTTTCCTGTCCACCCATCAACAAATACAATACCTTCTGTCCCATGGCGTTGCTCAATCCATGAAAGCGCTTCGTTATCAATACCTCTATCACGAATAATGCTAATACCATAGTGATAAGACGTTTTTCCCATTTTGCGCAAGGTCTGTTGTAACATCACGCCAAGTGGAACACCCGCACGCACAAGACTTGTCAGAATAATAGGGGTGTCACCAAAATGCGCAATAAGTGATTTTGCTAGCATAATTACTTGTGTTGCTAAACGTGTTGCGCCAGCAGCCAGTGCTTTTTCAAACAGTTCAAGATGCCAGGTTGTGGGTTCTGGCTCTTGGCTTAACATATCAGAATAGTGACGTTTACCAGACTGTATAAGTTCTTCTTTTAACTCAACAGGTGTCATTTCAATCTTGACGGGTTGCAGTAAAAAATCAACATCACCCAGTAGATAAGAGCCTGAAAAAGGTTGATGATCCATCATGTTTATTCTCCAAAAATTTTTGTATTGATCGCATTCGCGAATTGGCTTTGGCGGGGGATAGCATACCAATTGCATAATTTCATAAAGCGATGATCACTTAGGCTATCGCCGAAACCAATCACAGGAAAAACGCCACGTTCTGCTTTTAATTTATTAAGCAAATAAGTAACGGCTTTACCTTTTTCAATTGGCTCAGGTAACCAAGCAATATTGTTACTGTTACGATGAATATAAAAACCTTTGGTTGAGAATATTTTTTCTATCTCATCACCGATAGCATATAGCTCATCTAATCGAGCGCTGTCGTTATGCTTCATCACTAAATAAATGGGTAAATCATCATATTCATAGTTAATTCTCGCCCAACCATCAATATTACGTTCAGCCATTAATTGGGTAATAGATTGCTGTAACCTAAGTAAAGATTGCTTATAAGGTGTTAAGCTTTGTGTGATATGGTGTTGCCATTGTTCATCTGCGACTTTTTCTGGGGTCAAGATAACAGCACCGTGTGTGGTAATAGCCCATGAATGAAAAGGAATAGTGACACGGCTCATTTCTTCCGTTCCACGTGCTGTGACTGGAATTAAATCAGCATGTTCTAGCATCCAATCAACCAGCATAGCTTGCTCTTGAGTCATAAAGCTACGTGGCGCTAAACTTCTATCCAACGCACCGGTTTTATAGGGGGCAAGCGCTAACTCATCGACCATTTTGCGACGAGTTTGAAATAAGGTATCGTCAAGATCGGCTAAAATAACAGGATTAGTCATAGCTAATTACTTCAACAATAGGGGCAACTTTATAGAGAGCCTCAATAAGTTGACTATCAATACTTTCGGCTGGGGTTTCACAACAAAGCAGAATGCGATCAAATTGCTGATGAGCCACGTTATAGACAAAGTTAGGAATGCCTAATCCGTAATTGTCAGTAAAAGTTATTGCTGATTGGATAGCAAAATTAGTGGCAATAGGTGAGCGAGTCGTCGAGCTATATTTTACAATAGCCCCTTGTTTTTCTAAGCGTTCTGCTAATAAAAAGGGTTCCCAGACAAATTCACCAGAGCCTAAAACCAATATTTTTTCACCCTCAGAAACATGAATAAATAGGCCAAGATCATTAGCAGGGGTTGTCATGCCTAAGCGTCCCCAGCTTTGTTTTCCTGTGATAGCAACCTGTCCTGAAGCAGTAATATTGACATTTGGCATAACAGGTAATGGTGCATCGGGATTGGCTTGCCATTGCCATTTTCCCTGCACTAAAGAGAAGGTTGTTATGGGTAATGGTGAACGCTTTTGCAGAGCATCACCACTCCAATCGGTTAATGTGACAGCAATAATCTGCTTAATTTGTGTTAACTTACCTTCTTCACGTAATGCAGATAGCAAGTTAAGAAAGGTATTACCTGTGGTTGCTTCATCATCAATTAACACAATGGTTTTCGCTTGCTGGATCCATTGGCGTTGTTCTAGGTTATGAGGCAAATAAAGTAGGTGATCAGTTGCATGGCTGTGATTTTCTTTAAATTTACAGAATAATTCACCATCAGCAATAGGATGGCGCGTTGAAGTAAGGTAGAGGGCTTGAGGATAGCGATCTCTTACTTCATCAAAAATTCCCGCACCTAAACCGACCGCAGTTTCTGCCATACCAATAAAAAGAATAGGGCCTTCGAGTGATTGAGGAAATTGTTTGGCCATTTGTTGATAAGTTTCACGCATTTTCTTAGGTGAAACAGGAATATGGCGCCCTAATACTTTACTGACAAACAAAAAAGCGCGCTTAGGGTTGCGTCTTTCCGCAATATCAAAAAGTTCATCAAGATGTTCTAATGAGCAATTTGGCGTTACGCTTAATGTGCCGCAAGTGAGTTGGCGACGATAAACAGAAGAGCCAATCAAACTATTCATTATTCTTTATTATCCGTACTAATTAGTTTTTTAAGTGCATTTATCTGGGTATAAGCTAAGCCGTGTTGAACATAACGTCACATACTGTGAATGTTTAAGCTAAAACCTGTTTCCTCATCATGAAGTTTCTATTTAATCATGTCAATCATAATGTGATCTATTTTACTTTAATTTAAAATAATTAGGTTAATGCGGTATTTTTTGTTTTTAACTTAAGTTTTAATTGTATTTATCTATAAAAATTTCTTTTATTTCAATATGTTTACAATCTCTTGAAGTAAGTTTATAAAAATAGACTTGCCGAACTACTTCATCATGATATGATGATTTATAATTTGTATTTATATGCAAGTGATATTGTTGTTTCATTCTACCTTTGAAGGGAGTTAATTATGGTTTCATTACGCAAGGATCAGACAGTCTCTCTCAGTAAACAAGCCCCTGCACTGAGTCACCTAATGTTTGGTTTAGGCTGGGATCCTATTAAGAAAAAAGGATTTCTCGGTGGACTCTTTGGTGGTAATAATTCGATAGATTTAGATGCAAGTTGTGTATTACTCGATGTAAATGGTAAACAAATCGATACTATTTGGTTTCGTAAACTAAAATCAACTTGTCAGTCCGTTATTCACTCAGGAGATAACTTAACAGGAGAGGGTGATGGTGATGATGAAACTATTTTTGTTGATTTAAATCGTCTTCCTTCATTGGTTGAATATTTGGTTTTCACTGTCAATAGTTTCCGTGGGCAGACTTTTAATGAAGTTGAAAATGCGTTTTGTCGAGTTGTCGATAAAACAACCAATAAAGAGCTTGCTCATTACAAATTAACGGAACAAGGCGCTCATACAGGGATCGTGATTGCCGCTTTACAACGTAATCAAGGACAATGGGATTTCACGGCTTTTGGCTCACCTTGTAAAGGGCTTGTCATTGACGAGATGATGCCAGATATTTTGGCGACGGTGGTGCGATAAATGACTCTAACACCTGGCGGAAATATATCCGTACCTGATCAAACGTTAATGGTGCGTATTCACTCAGGCTCACCTGTTGATGTATCTGCATTTAGGCTTTATGCCTCAGGAAAAGTGAACGGTGATGCTGATATGGTGTTTTATGGTCAAACCACTAATGATGATCGTACTATTATTTATGCAACAGCAGGTAATAGCACGTCGTTTACGGTTGACTTAACTCGCTTACGACCGGATGTCGATAGAATTGCTTTTACTGCAACTTGTGAAGGGCAACAAACCATTGCTCATCTACAACATTTGTCTATTCAAGTTGATGCTAACAATAATGTCGTTGCGAACGGCCATGTTGATATCGATGGACGCACTGAAGCGGCATTAATTTTAGGTGAGCTATACCGTCGCAATGGAAGTTGGAAATTTCGGTTTATTGCACAAGGATTTAACGGTGGATTAAAACCATTGGCGGAATATTTTGGTGTTGATATTGCTGATCCAGCACCAGCACCAGCACTGAGCTCAGTGAACTTAAGTAAGGTTTCGCTAACTAAAGAGAAACCTGCAATTAGCTTAACTAAAAAGGATGATTTCGGCAAAATTCGCATTAACCTCGATTGGCATCGAGAAAGTAAAAACGGTGGTTCCGGGTTATTAGGTGGATTATTTGGTGGTAACAAAGGTATTGATTTAGATATTGGCGCCTTTGTTGAACTACAAGATGGTTATAAGTCAGTGATCCAAGCCTTAGGAAATGGATTCGGTGATTTTAATCGTATGCCTTATGTTGAGTTACAAGGTGATGATCGCACTGGTGATGTAGCGGGTGGCGAGTGGATTTTTATCAATGGACGTGAATGGAAAAATATCAAGCAAGTGCTTATTTTTACTTTTATTTATGAAGGGGTTCCTAACTGGAGTAAAACAGATGGTGTGGTCACTATTCATGTTCCCGAGCAACCACCTATCGAAACACGTTTAACGGATGGTAATAATGGTCGAGCTATGTGTGCCATCGCACGACTTATTAATGAAAACGGATCAATCAAAGTTGAACGTCTCAATGAATTTTTTAAAGGCCATCGCGATATGGATAATGCCTACGGATGGGGATTTCGCTGGACTGCTGGATCTAAGTGAATACACGAAATAAGGAGAATAAAAATGAGTTTTTTCAATAAATTAAAAGAAGGTTTTAATTCCGGGAGAGCGGAGTTAACTAAGCAAGTCAGTCGTTTTAAAAACAAAAAATTTATGCAAGGTACGGTCGCAGTTTGTGCTCGTATCGCTATTGCTAGCGATGGTGTGAGTTCTGAAGAAAAGCAGAAGATGCTCGGTTTTTTAAAAGCATCAGAAGAGCTTAAAGTCTTTGATACCTCCGAGGTGATCGAATTCTTTAATAAGCTAATTAGCAGTTTTGAATTTGATACTGAAGTCGGTAAAGGTGAAACGATGAAGTATATTCTGGCAATGAAAGATCAGCCAGAAGCTGCACAATTAGCGATCCGTGTCGGTATTGCTGTTGCGAAAAGTGATGGTGATTTTGACAATGACGAAAAAGAAGCGGTGCGTGCTATTGCCGTTGCATTAGGCTTTGAGCCCGCAGAGTTTGATTTGTAATTAATTTTATATAGGGAACCGTTTAGGAATAATTATGGTATCCACACATATTGGTTTTCCGACAGAAACTGTCATTGTTTTTGTTGTACTTGCGATAGGCGCTATTTTTATCGATTTATTTATGCATCGTGCAGATAAGCCGATAACGTTAAAGAATGCTGTTTTTTGGTCAATATTCTGGGTAGTCGTTGCCATGGCATTCGCGGGTTTTTTATACGTCCACCATGGTGCAGAAGTTGCAAGCTTATTCGTGACGGGTTATGCATTAGAGAAAGTACTGTCTGTCGATAACCTATTTGTCATGATGGCGATTTTCTCTTGGTTTGCGGTTCCTGATCGTTTCCGTCACCGCATTCTGTATTGGGGGATCATTGGTGCCATTGTATTCCGTGCGATCTTTGTTGCTATTGGTACCGGCTTATTAAGTTTAGGGCCTTACGTTGAGATAGTCTTTGCTCTGATTGTTGCTTGGACAGCCGTAATGATGCTGAGAAGTGGGAATGATAATGAAGAAATTGAAGACTATTCACAGCACCTTGCTTATCGCCTAGTAAAACGATTTTTCCCTATATGGCCAAAAATTACTGGGCATGCCTTCTTATTAACACAAAAAGAGGTTGATGTAGAGTTAGCAAAACCGGAAAACAAAGACATAACTATCGGTCGAGGTACAAAAGCTGCGTTATATGCGACACCGCTTATGTTGTGTGTGGCGGTAGTAGAGCTTTCTGATGTGATGTTTGCTTTCGATTCGGTGCCTGCAATCATTGCCGTTAGCCGTGAGCCACTGATTGTTTATAGTGCAATGATGTTCGCTATTTTGGGCTTACGTACTCTCTACTTTGTGTTAGAGGCATTAAAACAGTATCTGATTCACCTTGAAAAAGCGGTTATTGCATTGCTGTTCTTTATTGCTGTAAAGCTGGGGCTTAATGCAACAGATCATATTTGGCAGCATGGATATAGCATTTCCGCGACAACCAGCCTATTCGTAGTGCTTGGCGTTCTTGCTCTGGGTATTCTGGCAAGTTTTGTATTCCCAGAAAAAAAGAATAAATAAGGTAAATAATGATAACCGATATTCTTGGGAAATTAGAATATCGCAACATAAATTGAAGAGGTTGAAGATGAGCGTTTCTCTTTCTAAAGGTGGTAATGTTTCTTTAAGCAAAGCAGCCCCAACGATGAAAAACGTCCTAGTCGGACTTGGTTGGGATGCCCGTTCTACAGATGGTCAAGATTTTGACTTAGATGCATCTGCATTTCTGTTAGCCGCTAATGGAAAAGTACGTAGCGATGCCGATTTCATTTTTTATAACAACTTAAGATCTGCCGACGGCTCTGTTGTTCACACTGGTGATAACCGAACAGGTGAAGGTGATGGTGATGATGAAGCACTAAAAATCAAACTAGATACCATCCCCAGTGATGTCGAAAAAATTATTTTTGTTGTGACTATCCATGAAGCGCAAGCGCGTCGTCAAAGCTTTGGTCAGGTATCTGGTGCGTTTATTCGTTTAGTTAATGATGACAACCAAATTGAAGTTGCTCGTTATGATTTAACGGAAGATGCATCAACGGAAACGGCGATGTTATTTGGTGAGTTATATCGTCATAACGGTGAGTGGAAATTCCGTGCTGTAGGCCAAGGATATGCAGGGGGCTTAGGCTCAGTATGTGCGCAATATGGTATTAACGCCTCTTAATCGTATGTTATGAAAACACAAATTACTGGCAGTTATTCCTAATTGTCAGTTTATTCAACACAGTAGGAGCTTTGATATGGCTGTTTCCCTTGTTAAAGGTGGTAATGTTTCGCTAACTAAAGAAGCACCAACCATGACGGTGGCTATGGTTGGTTTAGGATGGGATGCCCGCGTGACAGATGGCGCTGAATTTGATTTAGATGCGTCAGTATTCATGGTCGGTGAAGATGGAAAAGTGCTTTCAGATGCAAGTTTTATCTTCTTTAATAATAAAGTGAGCCAATGTGGTAGTGTTGAACACCAAGGCGATAATCGTACTGGAGAAGGCGAAGGTGATGATGAACAAGTCAAAATCACTTTATCCAAAGTTCCTGCTGAAGTGAAAAAACTGGTTTTTGCTGTCACTATTTACGATGCTGAAAACCGCAAACAAAACTTTGGTATGGTGAGCAACAGTTTTATGCGCGTTTATAATAACGACAATAACACTGAAATTGCACGTTTTGATCTTTCTGAAGATGCCTCTACGGAGACGGCGATGATCTTTGGTGAACTCTATCGTCATGGTTCAGATTGGAAATTTAAAGCAGTAGGCCAAGGTTTTGCGGGTGGTTTAGGCGCACTAGCCGCACAACATGGCGTCAATATTTAATCTTTCGCTAATAAAAGCGCCAAGATGACTAGATAAATAGTTAGTTTATGGATAAAGCGGGAAAATACGTTTCCCGCTTTATTTTTATATAATCACTTATGAGTCTTTTTTAAGCGTTATTTTAATAGGTGATTTTTTTGACTTATTACTTCCTGTGTGGAAATAGCGCCAATGTGGATCTTGTGCCGCATAGAGTAATTCATGATCACCACGTGAATCGCCCCACGCCCTTAAGTGGTATTGAGTAAGATCGCCATAGACACGCTCTAATCGTTTGATTTTTTCGCCACAACGACAGTTATTGCCAATGATTTTTCCTGTCAGCACACCATCAACCACTTCAAGTGTTGTTCCTATTAACTTTATACCGAGTCGATCCGCAAAAGGTTGCAACACCATAGCTGGAGAAGCTGAACAAATGGTCACTTCAGCATGACGGTTAATCTCTTCAGCAACGGCTAATAAACCTGCAGGACGCATTAACTTACTCCAGTAGGCTTTACAAAAGGCTTCGGCTTTTTCTTTGAGCCATTCTTCTTTGATATCGGTTAAAAAAGTTTTAATCAGCACTTCTTTTAATTCATCACGAGTCAGTTTACGTCTAAAACAACGTAATGTGGGGAATACCATTTTGATAATACGACGAGCAAATTTACGACGCCCAAAGGCAAACTTTAGAAAAGGGATAAAGCTATCGTGATAGGTTAAAGTACCATCAAAATCAAACACTGATAATGTTTTTACGGTGTTTTTTGCGTTTTCAAATTGTGGTTGCATAAATATTGAGCTCCGTAAATCATCAGAGTTTATGAGGTAAAGCGCCTATTATATCATTGTTCTCAAAATGAGATAGTATCATTAGTATCTTATTGAAAAAATAAGGTTTTTATTTTTAATCGTTGATGATATTAGTCATATAAAATGAAAATCGATATTGAGTATAAAGAAGAATGTGCTAATTGATAACGGGTTGTGTTTTAAAAGAATTGGTTTGTTTTATTTTATAATATATCAATAATTATAGTAGTTATTAAAAATAACTTATTTTGTTTATGATATAAAAATTTATTTAAAATAAAAATCAATGACCTAGTGCTATCTCTAATAATTAAATAAAAATATCATTATGTCGATAAAAAATAAATCTTATCGATATGCGCATATAGGTATTTTTATCATGAGTATTAAACGAACCGTAAAATTAGGCTCTTCTTTACTGTTATTGATTTTTATTCTATCGTCTGCCTTATCTTCATTTTTTATTTATAAAATGCAAAACAATTTTACTCAAGTTGATGTTTTATCTGCACGTTATGATGATGTTTTGATGGCTCGTTATCAACTGGCTATTATGCGTTCTAATGTCAATTATTTATTACAAGACAAAGATAGTCGTGTCGCAGATCGTAATAAACTTATTCAGCAAAATAAAAAGCTAGCTATTATGGCTAAAAACACCATGGAAACATGGGTTAAAGAGAAGAAAATGACTGTTGCTGCACAAAAAGATGCTGATGATATTTCGACGTTATTTTATAGTCTTATAGATAGATTAGTTTTGGCACCCAATAAATTATCGACAATAGATATAAAATCTAATCAGTTTGATCAAGATTTTGAACATCTTGATCAATTATTTGAAAGGTATATTCAGACTAGAAATAAAAATAGTATCTATCTTACTCATAAACAAGATTCAATGGTTGAGTTTTCTATCTACTCAACAATTATATCATTAATTATTTTATTAATTGTTTTGTACTTTGTGCTTCAGTGGATCAATAAAACTTTTGTCTCTAATCTTAATACATTGTCTGAAATATTAAATAAAGTAGGTAATGCTGACTTGGTTTTTTCTGTACCACAAGTAAAAAATGATGAGTTTGGTAAACTTTTTTCCCGTGTCAGTGATATGCAAAAAGCATTAACCTCGACAATCTTTTCTGTCAAAAAAGAGGCTATGGATATAAAAGGGGGCGCATTTAAAATTGCTTCTGGTAATCAAGAGCTTTCATCTCGTACAGAAGAACAATCCAGTGCGTTACAACAAACCGCTGCCAGTATGGAGCAGATCAAAATAGCCGTTGCTAACAATACCGATAACACAATTGAAGCAAATAATATTATTAATCAATCTACTGACATTGTTATGGATGGCGCTAATGTCATGAAAGAAGCCGTGTTATCGATGAAGAAAATAGAACAAGGTGCAGTGAAAGTTGGGGAAATTAATGATGTTATTAATAAATTAGCCAATCAAACTAATATTTTGGCCTTAAATGCCGCCGTAGAAGCAGCAAGAGCTGGCGAACAAGGGCGTGGGTTTACCGTTGTGGCCGCTGAGGTACGGAACTTAGCCGCAAAAAGTGCTGAAGCAGCAAAAGAGATTAGCCAAGTTCTTAAAGCATCTATCAATGATGTTACCTATGGTACAAATTTAGTGAATAAAAGCGGTGAGTGCATGCAAGAGATTGTCTCTTCCATTTCAAAAGTAAACAAAATCATGCAAGGGATTAGTTTAGCGTCTGAAGAGCAACGTCTTGGTGTCGAACAAATTGCAGTAGCAATTAATCAAATGGATACGGTAGTACAACAAAATGCCTCTTTGGTCGATCTCGCCGCCTCTTCTACCATGATGTTAAACGATAAAGCACAAGTACTGATGGATAATGTTGCAGTCTTTAATATTGACGATCTCGAAAAAGAGCCAGAGCAGAAACAAGAGTTAATCAATGAACAAGAATAAACTACCATAATAGTATAAAACATCATCTTTTATCACTGAGGGTGGTGTGTGTAAAACATTTGTGTCGATAATTCTGATTAATGAGTAAATAAAATCTATCCACTGCCGATATATGAATACATTTATGTTATTTAATTACCGGGGTGGATTATTTCATGAGTATTGAAAGAACAGCGAAAGTAGGCTCTATTATACTATTAGCTATTTTCTTAGTGACATCAGCTTTATCATCGTTTTTTATTTATCAAATGCAGGATAATTTTGCTTCATTAAACTCGTTAACCACGAGATTAAATAATGTACAAGAGGCAAGATATGAACTAGCAACCATACGCTCTCATGTTAACTTTTTAGTCAATATTGGTCATGAAAATTTAGATATGCAAGAAACCAAAGCTCGATTAGTTTCTGAAGCTAAAACATTAGCGGCTAAATCAAAAGCGACAATTAACGCTTGGGAAAGGGAAAGCAAAATCAGTGCTGACGCACAAAGAAACTCAGAACAATTATCGGCACTATTTATCAAACTCGTCGATACTATTATTGCGCCTATTGATACGCTAGCTTATGAAAATATTGATTTATCGAAAGATTTTTCCAAACTTGCTGAGTTGTTTGATGAATATTTAGTGATAACTCAAAATGTTAATGATCAAATTGAAGACGAACAAAAATGGATGTTTCAACTCTTTATTTACACTACATGTATTGCTTTAGTGATACTGATTGGACTGCTTTATTTAGTGATCCGTTGGGTTAATAAAACCTTTCTCTTTAACCTCAATACGCTCTCTGCCATTTTGCAAAAAGTGGGAGAAGGGAATTTAAACTTCTCGTTACCCAAAAATAGAAAAGATGAGTTTGGTACACTATTTTCTCATGTCGGTGATATGCAAAATGCGCTGACATCGACTATTGGTTTGGTGAAAGAAGAAGCATTAGCGATCAAAAGCGGTTCAGCAGAAATCGCAGCGGGTAATCAAGATCTCTCTTCTCGTACAGAGGAGCAAGCGAGTGCATTGCAACAAACCGCAGCCAGCATGGAAGAGATAAAAATTGCGGTAGTGAATAATACCAATAATGCCGTATTAGCAAACTCTATCACAGCACAAACGCGTGATTTGGCTATCGATGGCGCTAGCATTATGAATGATGCCATTACTTCGATGAAAAAAATTGAAGTCGGTACGTTAAAAGTCGCTGAAATCAATGACGTGGTAAACAATATTGCCAGTCAAACCAATATTCTTGCGTTGAATGCGGCAGTGGAAGCCGCTCGTGCAGGGGAGCAAGGGCGGGGTTTTACAGTTGTTGCAACAGAGGTTCGCAATTTAGCAGCCAGAAGTGCGGAAGCCGCTCGTGAAATTAATCAGATTATTCGAGCTTCTGTGGCGGATGTCGCACATGGTCGTGAACTGGTTAATAAAACCGGTGAGCATATACAAGAAATTGTCACCTCTATTACCAAAGTAAGCGATATCATGCAGGGAATTAGCATTGCATCGGAAGAGCAAAAAGTGGGAATTGAACAAATAGCCGTCGCGATAAATCAAATGGATTCTGTGGTTCAGCAAAATGCGGCTTTAGTAGAACAAGGAGCCACCTCAACCATGATGTTAGATGAAAAAGCACAAAATCTGACCGATAAAGTATCAGTTTTTCAAATAAAAGAATAAGCTTATCTTTAATTAATACATTAATATTTTAGTAAAAATAAACTCACCTTAGTTGCAATATTAGGGTGAGTTTTTTTATTTTATGGCTAATCGATAAGACGACTATTTCTTTTCTCTTCGTTTATTATTGAAAAATAATTATAGACAGCGCAAACTTTAGTGTTGTTAATAGTGCAATATAAAAACAGATAACTATTTCCTTCACCTGCAAATGACGAGGTTATTGCGTATCGATATTAAACAGTTATTTTATTTAATCGCTTTGGATAAAACGCAACATTTTGGTCAAGCTGCCGAAATGTGCCATGTTACGCAACCTACCTTATCAATGCGATTACGTAATTTAGAAAAAGAGCTTGATGTGGTTCTTATCAAGCGTAGCTCTCGCTTTGAGGGATTTACCGAAGAAGGCGAGAAAATATTAAAATGGGCGAAAACTATGCAATCTGCTTACGATGGATTACAAGCAGAAGCCGCTAACTTTCGACAGCAACTATTTGGGCAACTGCGTATAGGTATTGTGCCTTTAACCAATTTAAATCCTATGCTGATGTTGCAGAAAATATCGACACTATTCCCTGAGATAAGTTTTCAGGTGCTCTCAACGAATAGCGAAAATATTATAGATCGACTTAATAGTAATAGTCTTGATATTGGTATCTGCTATTTGGAAAAAGCGAATACTCAACAGCATGAAATTTATGCATTAAAACAAACGGAGTTAGGGCTTTTATTTCATCGCAATCACTTTATGCCTTCAACAAGAACTATCTCGTGGCATGAAGCGGTTAAACAACCATTGGCTTTATTAAATAAAGAAAATCATTTTAGGCAATCCGTGGATTTAGCTTTTCAGCGTTATAACTTACACCCCAAGGTGTTGGTCGAAAGTAGTTCTACATTACATCTTATTCAATCAGTTAATGCAGGGTTTTGCGCCTCGATTGTCCCTATTGCTAAAGGTATGGAAAATCTCAGCCAAGATCTAGATGTTGTACCTATTGTTGATGCAACCATTAATGCCCCATTGGGGATTGTGATCCGCAAAGAAGAGCCGCGCTCTATATTAATTGAAAAATGCTTTGCACAAATGCGTACTTACTTAGAAAGTACAGGTCTATAGATGGATAGAGATAAAAAGGCGAGTATTAATAAATAGCTCGCCTTTGTTTTTTGTTTTGCGTATGAATTATGATTAAGCGACTTGTGTTTTTTTATCATAAATTCTGACAGGTATTGCTTTATAAGAGGGGGTTCCACTCTCTTTATCAATATAATCTAATGGTACAAGGACATTGGCTTCTGGGTAATAAGCGGCCACTGTGCCAGGAGCAATGCTAAATGAAACAACAGTTATATTATCAAGCTGTAGTTTTCTATTTTCGCTGACCGTTTCAATGGTGACTTTATCACCTTCGTTTAAGCCTCTTGCTATCATATCGACATTATTCATAAACAGTATATCGCGTCTACCAAAGATGCCACGATAGCGATCATCAAGTGCATAAATGGTCGTATTATATTGGTCATGACTACGAATAGTGACTAAACGAAGAACATCATCACCCATGACCATTTTATTCTCTTTCACACCTTTAAATACCGAGAACATGGCTTTACCTGTGGGGGTATCCCAAACTCTCTCAACGGCAGGGAGTGGCATACGGAAACCCCCGGGGACACGAATTCGTTGGTTGTAATTATCAAATCCGGGAATGGTTTTTTCAATCATATCGCGAATAAGATCATAACTTTCCGTAAATCTTAGCCATGGGGTTTTGCTATCTGTCAGTGTTGCAGCAGCCATTTTTGCAACAATGACAGGCTCTGATTTTAATAATGGTGAAGCGGGTGTTAATTTACCAGAAGAGGCATGCACCATTGACATTGAGTCTTCGACCGTGATGGATTGACGACCTAATGCTTGTACATCTAATTCTGTTCTCCCCAAGCAAGGTAATATAAAGGTATTTTTTGCCGTTAATAAATGTGAGCGATTTAATTTAGTGCCGATGTGTACACTTAAATCAAGCTTTCTCATTGCAGCAAATGACTGTTGAGGGTCGGGTAATGCCACGGCAAAATTACCCCCTAAACAAATTAACGCTTTTGCTTTGCCATCAACCATCGCTTGCATTGCGTTAACTGCATCGTGGCCATGTTTATAAGGTGGTTTAAAACCAAAAGTTTGTTCTATTTTTTGTAAAAATTCGACAGATGGTTTTTCTGTGATCCCAACAGTTCGGTTACCTTGCACATTAGAATGCCCACGTAATGGACATATGCCAGCACCCGGCTTACCAATATTCCCTTTCATTAATAACAAATCAGCAATCAGACGCACATTCGCTGTACCTTTGTTATGTTGGGTGATCCCCATACCATAGGTAATAATGGTGGCCGGAGAATTGGCATAAAGGAGTGCGACACTCTCAATATCTGCTTGCGAAAGGCCACTTTCACTTTCAATATCTTGCCAAGAAGTTTGTTTAAGATCTTCAACTACGGCTTCAAAACCTAGTGTATGCTCAGCAATAAAATCGTGGTCGAGAATATCTCCACGCTCATTATCCCACTCAATTAAGGTTTTCATAATGCCTTTTAACGCCGCAGCATCACCACCGGCTTTGACTTGATAATAAGATGAGGCGATATTGGTTGAGCTATAAGTCGCCATCTCAATAACACTTTGAGGGTCGGTAAATCGCTCTAAAGCACGTTCTTTCAATGGATTAAATACAACAATAGGTACACCACGACGAGCTACTTCATGCAGTGTTCCCATCATTCTTGGGTGATTAGTTCCAGGGTTATGTCCAATGGCAATAATGAGTTGAGTGTTATCAAAGTCATCTAAAGAAACTGTGCCTTTACCTATGCCAATCGATTGAGGTAAGCCTACACTAGTCGGTTCATGACACATATTTGAGCAATCAGGAAAATTATTGGTGCCATATTCTCGCGCAAACAGTTGGAATAGATACGCGGCTTCGTTGGAAGCTCTACCTGAGGTGTAGAATTCAACACTATCAGGTGATGGCATATTTCTTAATAGCTCACCAATACGAGTAAATGCTTGCTCCCAAGTCACAGGACGAAGAGTGTCAGTATCTGCATCATAAGCGAGAGGATGGGTTAAACGACCGTAGCCTTCTAATTCGAAGTCTGACTTTGTCAGCAATTCTGTTACGGTATGTTGTGCTAAAAATTCAGGTGTGACTCTTTTTTTTGTTGCTTCCCATGTGACCGCTTTAGCTCCATTTTCACAAAATTGGAAAGTAGAATGATGCTCTTTGTCTGGCCATGCACAGCCGGGGCAATCAAAACCATCAGGCTGATTAGTATTAAGCAATGTTTTAGGTGCAATAAAAGCATCCATTTGAGTGCGTACCGCGATTGCTGTTGCTTTTAATGCCCCCCATCCTCCTGCGGGTCCATTATAGGGTTTCACTCCAGGAATAGGTGATTTTTTCTTACTCATATAGACATTCCTAAAACGTTAATAATAATATTTAATGATGAATAGTTGGCAGGTGAATATAAAAAGCAATATGGTTATATAATTTAAAATATATTTCTTACTAGGAATAAAGGATATATTCAAACTTGTTAATACCAATAAATAATAAGTTATTGGTATTAAAATTATATAATCTGCAATTCTTCTGTTACTTAAGAAGTTAAAATAATGTAATTATATTGTCAATGAGTAAAATAGGCTAAATGACGCTTTATAACTTTATTTTATATGATGATAGAGCATATCTATCGTGTGATAAAATCAATTTATTTGACTCTCTGTTATTACTTGGTTAAAAATGTTAATACGCTAATGGACAAGTTTTTTAAACTTGATTTATTGAAAAAATGACGAAATAACAGTTTGTTGGCTACCATGGTATCGTTATGTGATTTATTGCGTAATGATTTTTTGTTGTTCTCTTTTTTAGTAATTAAGAGAGAGGAATTTAAATAGTATATCTATATAAACTCACTATCTTCAGTTTTTACTTTCTGAAAATAAAGTGAAATTAATCAGCATTCATAATAAAAAACAAATAAGATTTTTGTGAGAAAAATATAATTAGGATAATAGAAAATGAATAAATTTATAGAATATAGATTTATATTGAGAGAGGCATTATGTTTGGATTAGATGCTTTTCACCTAGCAAGAATACAATTCGCGTTTACCGTTTCATTTCATATTATATTCCCTGCTATCACCATAGGATTAGCTAGCTTTCTAGCCCTATTAGAAGGCCTATGGTTAAAAACAAAAGAACCAAGTTACCTTTCTTTATATCAGTTTTGGATAAAAATTTTTGCCGTAAACTTTGGTATGGGGGTGGTATCAGGGTTAGTGATGGCATATCAATTCGGGACTAACTGGAGTGGTTTTTCACAATTTGCCGGTAGTATCACAGGGCCGATGCTAACTTATGAAGTCTTGACCGCCTTTTTCTTAGAAGCGGGATTTCTTGGCATTATGTTGTTTGGTTGGAATAAAGTGGGGCGAAAACTTCACTTCTTTGCAACTTGTATGGTAGCGCTTGGCACATTGATTTCTACTTTTTGGATCTTGTCATCCAATAGTTGGATGCAAACACCACAAGGCTATGCTATTGAAAATGGTGTTGTCGTGCCTGTTGATTGGCTACAGGTCGTGTTTAATCCTTCCTTCCCTTACCGTTTATTGCATATGTCTATTGGGGCTTTTTTAGCCAGTGCTTTATTTATCGCCTCTTGTGCCGCATGGTTATTATTAAAAGGACAAAATACAGCACCTGTACGAAAAATGTTTTCTATGGCCTTATGGTTAGTACTAATTATTGCCCCCATACAAGCGTTTGTAGGAGATGCTCATGGATTAAATACACTAGAACATCAACCGGCTAAAATCGCAGCTATAGAAGGGCATTGGGATAATGCAACGAAAGAAGCGACTCCGCTGATTTTATTTGGCATCCCAGATATGGCAGAAGAAAAAACAAAATATGCGATTGAAATTCCTTATTTAGGTAGCCTGATCCTTACCCATAGTTTAGATAAGCAAATTCCGGCATTAAAAAGTTTTGCGCCGGAAGATAGACCTAATTCTAGCATTATATTTTGGTCATTTAGAGTCATGGCAGGTTTAGGTATGCTGATGATTTGCTTAGGTTTGTTGAGCGTTATTTTACGTAAGAAGAAAAGACTCTATCACTCACCCCTTTTCTTACGCTTTGCTTTATTAATGGGGCCTACAGGACTGATTGCGATCCTTGCGGGGTGGTTTACCACAGAAATTGGCCGTCAGCCTTGGGTTGTTTATGGTCTACAACGTACCAAAGATGCCGTTTCTGCTCATGGTGATATTCAAATGAGTTTGAGCTTATTGGCCTTTATTTTGGTTTATTTTTCAGTATTTGGCATTGGGTATTTTTATATGGTGCATCTGATGAAGAAAGGCCCTGTAGTGCTTAAATCCGACCAATTAACACAGGGTGAAAAATAATGAATATTGATTTTTCGATGATTTGGTTTGCGATCATTATTTTTGCCACACTTATGTATATTATTGCAGATGGATTTGATCTGGGGATTGGCATTATTTTGCCTTTTACCCGAGATAAAATACAAAGAGATACCATGATTAATAGTGTGGCACCAGTTTGGGACGGCAATGAAACATGGTTAGTATTAGGAGGGGCTGCGCTCTATGGTGCTTTTCCTCTTGCCTATGCAGTTATTATTGATGCGTTAACAATACCACTGACATTGATGCTTATTGGGCTTATTTTCCGTGGTGTGGCATTTGAATTTCGCGTTAACGCACTTCCTAAACATCGCCTATTTTGGGATTCAGCTTTTATTGGTGGCTCTTTTCTTGCTACCTTTTGCCAAGGGATCACAGTAGGTGCAGTTATTAATGGTTTTAATGTGACAGAGCGCCATTTCAGTGGCTCGGTATTGGATTGGTTAACACCATTCCCTATTTTCTGTGGTTTTGCTTTGTTAGTCACTTATGCATTGTTAGGCAGTTCATGGTTGATTATGAAAACAGAGCATCAACTGCATCGTAAAATGTGCACTATAACGGTGTATCTGGCTATTACATTGCTGGTGGTGATTGCAATAGTAAGCTTATGGACACCACTCACACATGCAGATATTGCACAACGTTGGTTTAGTTTACCTAATTTATATTTTTTATTACCTGTTCCGTTGCTCGTATTGGCTTGTGCTTGGGGCATTGTTCGTAGTGCCTATAATTATGGTCATTATCAGCCTTTTCTATTATCGCTTTTATTGGTACTTATTGGTTTTGCAGGATTAGGGATCAGTATCTTTCCTGATATTATTCCACCTTCTATTTCGATTTGGCAGGCGGCAGCACCTGTTTTAAGTCAGCAATTTATGTTAGTTGGAGCGGTTATAATTATTCCTGTGATATTAGCCTATACCAGTTGGAGTTATTATGTATTTCGTGGAAAGGTAAATGCCAATGAAAGTTATCATTAGTCATTTTTTAACAATAAAACCAACGAAAAATAAAGCTCGTTGGTATCAACAAATCGGATGGATGATAATTATTTGGTCTTTAAGTGTATTAAGTCTTGCAATTATCGCCTCATTATTTAAATTATTAATATACAGCGCAGGAATGAGAACGCATTAATAACATAAAAGATGTATTATTAATAAAAAAGGCAGTGTTATTAATTAACACTGTCTTTTTTATTTGTTTTTATTTTATTAATTACAATAAATTATAATATTGGTCAGGTTTAACTCTGATGGGGAGTGGAGTGATATCTTGCATCTCTAATAAATTCCTTTCTATGGTGTTACATATTGCATTTAATGGTAAGTCATTGGCAGAAACACCGAATGGATCTTCTAACTCTTCAGCTAATGAGTCCCAAGATAAAAAAGTATAAGAGATAAATACGGAAACAAATGGCGTCATATAGTGGAGATCGGCAACCAATGCAAAAGGTAGCAGAGCACAGAATAGATATACCGTACGTTGCAATATGAGCGTATAGGCAAAAGGTACAGGAGTATTTGAAATACGTTCACAGCCACCCAATACATCAGATAAGTTATTAATATCTTTATTAATTGATTGAAAGATAACATCACTTATTACTTTGTTATCTCGCAATTCGCCAATTTTTAGGCCAATATGCAATAAAATCCGATTAGTGGGGTAAGGGCTATTCATTATCTCATCAAATAAAGGTCGGGGTAAGAGGCGATAGAGATCGACCATTGGGTTTGTTTTTCTTAGCTCATGTTTTAGACTCCAACTAAAAGCAATAAGTAGATTAGAAAAGTCACGATTAAATTGTTTATCTTCCGGTAATAAGGCTTTTATATTTCTTAATATGTTGCGATGGGTAATTAACATATTTCCCCATAATGTCCTTGCCTCCACAAGTCGGCTATAACTTGCATTATTTCTAAAACCAAGAAATATTGCGATAGCAATACCTAATAAACTAAATGGGGCAACAGTTAAATGAATACCTAATAACTCATACCATTGATAAACCAAAATAGCGATAATAGACATTGCAATATTAAGACATAAGCGAAAGATTATTTTTGATAGCACTGAACCGTGCCAATCAAATAACCGAAAAAACCAGTGTTGATTAGGACGTATGACCATAATAGTAGTGATATAAAAAGAAAGTTTGTTAAGTTATTATCGCAATAAAATAAATAATAATCTAATTAATTCTATTGAAAGATTAAGGTTGTTATATCAACAATATAGTTGATATAGCCCAGTTCGAAAGTTCAGACTTTCATAATACACTTAATTTCTTTCCTCATCTTCAGAAAGGGAATAATTCAAATGCTGAACCAATGGGGTATTTTCAAAAAAAACTTAAGATTTTTAAGTTTGTTTTTGTCCATCACTTCAAACCCTTATAATTCCATTCTCTTTTCTTATGTATTCAATACAAATATTCAAAAGACCTTCAGTGACATAACTCAGAAATGCAAGCTCTTCATCTAGCCACTGGCGTAACTGTTCTTCGGTAACAGAATAAACCTCATTATCAAAAATTTGAGATCCTTCGTTTTCTTCATCAACATAGCACCCGATCACTTCATCAAATAAAACCGTGCCTTTAAACTCGTTATATAAATCCATATCTGTACACATCCGCTCCAGTGGGGGGAATTCCTGCGACCCAAAATAGTCATCCAATTCTTCATTGGTATAAATAGCGGATTTGAGAATATGTTTCCATACATGTTCTGGACAGTATTTTTTTGTATTAATTAAACTAAATCGTTCTAGCCCGCTTTCTTCGATGGGTTCTGGATAGATAGTAATGAAAGCGGAGTATGTAAAAGTAAATTTTTTGCGTAATAGCTCCATTAATAACGGATTTACTTTTTCATATTTTTCATAATCAGTGTGTAGGGATTCAAGCATTGTTCTTAAGGTTATGAGACATTGGCATTTTTCAAAAAGAGTTTTGCTTATTGTTGTTGCATAAACAGCTTGCTTTGCTTCTTTTTCATAATCTTCAATATTGTTATACTCTTTGAAGGTTTTAAAATCCTTTTCAGTTATTGTGTTTTTTCTTGCCAACCATAAAACTCTAATCCTGCAAATAACCATCAAAACAATTAGAAACAACAAAAAACCAAGAAAAAAATACATACCGACCCTTATAAAATAATAATTACAATTTTTTATAATAATATAATACTTACCTTAAATTAATTATATTTTTTATGTAGTTAAAAAAACAAAAATCTGGTTTTTATATTGGGACGATTTACCTACATCTCCATCAAATTTCGTCAGTAGTAAGGAGGGGGATACTGAAAGTCCTGAGTAATAAACCACAGGGGATCTGTATATGCTGAGCACAGTTTGTCACAAATACACCAAACTACATGGTCGGTTTTGTGATTCGCTTCCGCGTGCTGGCGAACTGTCCGTTAAGCTGGTGGCTATATAGATTTTTGAAACTGAAATGAATTACAAATATATTGGGGAAAATTAGCATGACATACTTTGAGAAAATAAAAGTCGTCGTAGCATATCACGGAAAAAATTAGGGCAGTAAAAAATCTCAGAGGACAAAAAGGGGGCAATGACTATTAGATACAAAAAAGCCACTTTTCTCAAAGTGGCTTAATATGCTGATTTAACAGCTAAAATTTGGTGGCCCCTACTGGACTTGAACCAGTGACCAATCGATTATGAGTCGACTGCTCTAACCAACTGAGCTAAGGGGCCTTAATGGTGTGAGATTATACGTGCCATTTGAGGCGAGGTCTAGCCTTTGTGTGACTGTATGCGCAATTTGTGTTCAATATAGAGCAGAAAAAATAAATTAAATAATAATCTTTTATTTCAATGAGATATTCTAAAAAGAAAGACTTGATGAGTAAAAAATAGACAAGGGTAAAAATAAAAGGGTGATTTTTTGTAAATAGAGGTAGAAAAAATCAGCAGATTTTTAGCGAAAACGATAGCGGTTACTTAAGATAGACCAAAAAGAGAATAGGGATGATAAAAGTAAATTATCAGCGCTGAAAACAGATATGGTTTAGACCGGATAATAAAAAACGCCTGTGAGTCACAGGCGTTTGTATTACTACCAAAATCAAAGAGATTGATTATTCATCAAGGAAGCTACGTAGCACTTCAGAACGGCTTGGGTGGCGTAATTTACGCAACGCTTTTGCTTCAATCTGACGGATACGTTCACGGGTAACATCAAATTGTTTACCCACTTCTTCCAATGTATGGTCGGTATTCATATCGATACCAAAGCGCATACGCAGGACTTTAGCTTCACGCAGTGTTAAACCACCTAATACTTCGTGTGTCGCTGAACGTAAGCTTTCTGATGTTGCTGAATCCAGAGGTAATTCGAGGGTAGTATCCTCGATAAAATCACCTAAATGTGAATCTTCATCGTCACCAATTGGGGTTTCCATGGAGATAGGCTCTTTAGCGATTTTTAGTACCTTACGGATTTTATCTTCAGGCATTAACATACGTTCTGCAAGCTCTTCTGGTGAAGGCTCACGTCCCATCTCTTGCAACATTTGGCGTGAGATACGGTTTAGCTTATTAATCGTTTCAATCATATGTACCGGAATACGAATGGTACGTGCCTGATCGGCGATTGAACGAGTAATAGCCTGACGGATCCACCATGTTGCATAAGTTGAGAACTTATAACCACGACGATATTCAAATTTATCAACCGCTTTCATTAGACCAATATTCCCTTCCTGGATCAGGTCAAGGAACTGTAGGCCACGGTTGGTATATTTTTTCGCGATAGAGATAACTAAACGTAAGTTCGCTTCGACCATCTCTTTTTTCGCACGGCGTGCTTTTGCTTCACCGATAGACATACGACGGTTAATATCTTTAACCTGTTCGATTGTCAGTCCTGTTTCAACTTCAATTTGCTGTAACTTTTGTAAGCTACGTTGTACTTCTTCTTCAATACCTGCCAGTTTTTCAGACCAAGGTTTATTCATCGCACGAGCGGCAGTAAACCATGTGTCGTTAGTTTCATTTCCTGTAAACAGAGTAATGAAGTTTTTCTTAGGCATTTTGACCTGATCAACACAAAGACGCATGATGTGACGCTCTTGAGCACGGACTCTGTCCATCATTTCACGCATGTTGTTAACCAGATAATCAAACTGTTTTGGCACTAAGCGGAACTGTTTGAAAATTTCTGATAACTGTAAAATTTCCAGTTCGGTATCTTTATGATTACGACCTTTGGCCTTAATAGATTGACGCGTTTTTTCGTACTGTTCACGAAGCTCGGTGAATTTTTGGCGAGCAAGTTCAGGATCGATGCTGTTATCATCATCGCTATCGCTGTCTGTGTCGCTATCTTCATCTTCGTCTTCATCTTCGTCATCGGCGCTGTTGTCGATTTCATCGTCGTCTTTGCCTAAATTGACATCATCACTTTCTGCCACTTCTTCGGCATTAGGGTCAATAAAGGCAGTAATTAAATCAGAAAGACGCGCTTCACCGGCTTCAACACGATCATATTGTTCAAGAAGATAAGTGATTGCTTCAGGATATTCAGCAACTGAGCATTGAACTTGGTTAATACCATCTTCAATGCGTTTTGCGATATCAATTTCACCTTCCCGGGTGAGCAGTTCAACGGTTCCCATTTCGCGCATATACATACGCACAGGATCGGTTGTACGGCCAATTTCAGATTCTACACTAGAAAGTACCTGAGCAGCGGCTTCGACAGCATCATCATCAGTGTCATTTGAATTTTCTGCCAACATCAGATCATCGGCATCAGGTGCTTCTTCCATGACCTGAATGCCCATGTCGTTAATCATCTGGATGATGTCTTCGATTTGATCTGAATCGACGATATCTTCCGGCAGATGGTCATTGACCTCAGCATAGGTCAGGTAGCCTTGCTCCTTACCTTTCGTAACAAGTAGCTTCAGCTGTGACTGCGGGTTTTGCTCCATAAGACGGTATCCACACTTCAAAGTAATTTGGGTTGGTGTCGGTCGGCGATAAACGGTTCAGCCAACAATAACTACGGAGGGGCATTTTCATTGTCGATTGCTACGATCCCCTCAGCGTAGCAAATGTAGGTTATTTTTTATACCTACCGATAGCGGCAATTAAGCCGTGTTTTTAATCTTAATTTAGGTTTTACTTTTTAACGCGAGCCTGTATTATCAATTGGACTTCTTCGCGTTCATTTTGTGTTAGACCTTCAGTTCTCTCTTTGGCAATGAGGGCGTTTAAACGTTCATCCATTGCGGTTAAAAAGAGATGATCTAACGTATCTGTAAATGTTTTTTCAGCTATCTCATCTATATCTATATCGTTCCACATCGCCAGTTTTTCAAGTTGTTTACCGAATTTATTCTCTCGATAGAGTTCGATAATCTGACCTGTATTCAAGCCTGGCTGTGCTTGGCAAAGAGAAACTAATTCAATAAAAAGCGATAAACCCGCTATTTTTTCTGTATTTAGCCCCTCAAGCGGTGGCACTAATTGGCAAAACTCGGGATTTTGTATCAACAAGGCAATTAAAATACGCATTGGTGTAGTACGTAGTTTTGTCGGTTGATACGATGTTTCGTGATGTAGCGAGTTTCTACCAAATAAACGATCCATCTGCTCAATATCGGGATTTCCCGTTAAATTTCCAAGCTCTCTTAATAAATATAGACGTAAAGTCTCACTTGGGATCTGATCAATTAATGGGCGCGCTAAACTATAGAGTTTGCCATTGCCTTCTTGGGTGCTCAAATCCACTTGTGGAACCAGCGAATCAAATAAAAACTCAGATAAAGAGTGTGCTTGTTCCATTCGTTTTTCAAATGCCTCTTTCCCTTCGCGGCGAACCAGTGAATCAGGATCATCGCCTTCAGGTAAAAACATAAAACGTAAAGAACGGCCATCGTTTAAAAAAGGCAGTGCAGTTTCTAATGCTCGCCATGCGGCATCTCGTCCTGCTCTATCACCATCATAGCAGCAAATAACGTTATCCGTAGTTCTAAACAGCAACTGGATATGCTCTGCGGTTGTTGATGTACCCAACGAGGCGACAGCATAATCAATACCAAACTGCGCTAATGCCACAACATCCATATAACCTTCAACCACTAATAACTTAGCTGGGTTAGGGTGAGTCTGTTGTGCTTCATAAAGCCCGTAAAGTTGGCGGCCTTTATGGAAAATCTCTGTTTCTGGGGAGTTTAAGTATTTGGGTAAATCATCACCTAATACACGTCCACCAAATGCAATAACACGACCTCGTCTGTCTCTAATCGGAAACATAACGCGCTGACGAAAACGGTCATAAGTGCGACCTTTATCGTTTGTTATTACCATTCCTGCTTCAAGTAACAGGGCTTGATTATCGGGATTTTGCCCAAAACGTTTTAGGATATTGTCCCAACCCGTAGGTACAAAGCCGATAGAAAAGCGGGTAATAACCTCTTCACTTAGCCCGCGATGCGCAAGATAATTTCTTGCTTCCTGAGCGTCAGGGGTATTGAGGGTGCTTTTGTAATACTGATTCAATTTCTCCATCACTTGATAGAGATTTTGTCTTATATGTCGCTCAATCGGGCTACTGCCAGTTCCTGATTCATAAGGAACTTCTAACCCATGCATTGCTGCTAACTCTTCAATGGTTTCGACAAAATCAAGTCTGTCGTAGTTCATCAAAAAATCAATAGCATTGCCATGCGCACCGCAACCAAAACAGTGATAAAACTGTTTGTCGCTATTTACTGTAAAAGAGGGCGTTTTTTCATTATGAAACGGACAACACGCTGAATGATTTTTGCCTTGTTTTTTAAGCGGCACACGAGCGTCGATAAGATCGATGATATCGGTTCGTGCTAATAAATCATTGATAAATGAACGTGGAATTCGTCCAGCCATAAGCCCTTTTACGCCTGTTGTTGAACGAGAATAAGCCGCGCTCTCATAAGAAAGCACGGCCTTTTAACTGCGACTACAGTGTCTGCATAAATTGCGGTATCAGCCGCAAAATATTAGTACAGACGAGTACGACGTGCGTTTTCGCGAGCTAATTTTTTAGCGTGACGTTTTACTGCTGATGCTTTAGCGCGTTTACGCTCAGTCGTTGGTTTTTCATAAAATTCACGACGACGAACTTCTGCTAATACGCCTGCTTTTTCGCAAGAGCGTTTGAAACGACGAAGAGCAACGTCAAATGGCTCGTTTTCACGTACTTTGATTACCGGCATGTGCCTCTCACCTCAATAGAAATCGGTTTGTGCTGGCATGATTTTAGCCAGCCGACATTTAAAATGGTGCGGAATTTTACTTCAAAGCAGGGCACTTTGTAAAGAGATGCACAAAATTGAAACGCAAACTCTCACTTTTGTGTCTTAATTTATTCAAAACACAACGTGATAGTTGCTAACCACACATTTAAATCATGTAAAATAGGTGGATAATTATAGACCAGAAAAAGAAATTTGTCACATACTGGTATGTAAAAGTTGTGGCGAAGGCGTATTAAATTAGCGAAATAATGCTACAATCGATCCATTACGCCATTGCGCGAGGAAGAATTTGGAAGCGTCATGCGAGTTTTAGGTATTGAAACATCTTGCGATGAAACCGGTATCGCAATTTACGATGATAAAGCCGGTCTGTTAGCGAATCAACTCTATAGCCAAATAAAACTGCACGCCGACTATGGTGGTGTTGTTCCCGAGCTTGCTTCACGAGATCATATCCGCAAAACAGTGCCACTGATCCAAGCCGCCCTTAAAGAAGCAAATTTAACTGCAAAAGATATTGATGCGGTCGCTTATACTGCAGGACCAGGGCTGGTAGGAGCATTGCTGGTGGGGGCGACCATTGGTCGTTCTCTGGCGTTTGCATGGGATGTGCCTGCTATTCCAGTTCACCATATGGAAGGGCATTTATTAGCGCCGATGCTTGAAGAGAAAACGCCAGATTTTCCTTTCGTGGCGTTACTTGTCTCGGGAGGGCATACACAATTAATTAGTGTAACAGGGATTGGGGAATATACCCTGTTAGGTGAGTCTATTGATGATGCTGCTGGTGAAGCATTTGATAAAACAGCCAAGCTATTGGGGCTTGATTATCCCGGCGGCCCTGTTTTATCAAAAATGGCACAACAAGGTGTAGAAGGACGTTTTGTTTTTCCTCGCCCTATGACAGACAGACCCGGACTCGACTTTAGTTTCTCTGGTTTAAAAACCTTTGCCGCTAATACTATTCGTCAAAACGATGATTCAGAGCAAACTCGAGCAGATATTGCGCGTGCTTTTGAAGATGCCGTAGTAGATACTCTGGCAATAAAATGTCGTCGAGCATTAGAGCAAACAGGCTTTAAACGCTTAGTGATGGCGGGGGGGGTAAGTGCTAACCGTACTTTACGCGCCAAAATGGCAATGATAATGGAACAACTCGGAGGGGAAGTGTTTTATGCTCGCCCTGAGTTATGTACCGATAATGGTGCCATGATTGCTTTGGCGGGGATGATCCGTTTTAAAGGTGGTACCGAAGGGCCTTTAGGGGTGACAGTGAGACCGCGTTGGCCTTTAGCTGAATTACCTGCTTTAGCGGATAAATAATTAGCCATTGGCGGTGTTGGTAATGATAAGTGCTTGGCTTAAGTACTAAGCACTTATGTTTGGTTACAATTAAAGTGAATTATGCCAATGCCGTCCAACCAAGAACGCTAACTCTAATGACTGTGTCCGGTTAAGACGAGGATCACATAAAGTTTGATAACCATGACTTAGGTCAGTGTATCGAATTTGTTGTAATCCTCCAGTACATTCAGTGACTTCTTGTCCGGTCATTTCTAAATGTATCCCCCCAGCCTGTATGCCCATCTCATGTAAAATATGAATAAAAGCACGAGTTTCTTCGGCAATATCATTGAAATGTCGGGTTTTCATACTGTCATTTGCTGATTGTGTATTGCCATGCATTGGATCTATTTGCCAAATAACCGCTCGTTGATGTTCTTTTACCGTTCTTACTAATTCCGGAAGATATGCATGAATAGCATCTTTACCCACGCGAATGATTAAGATAATTTTTCCAACTTCATTGCTCGGGTTAAGAGTATCTATTAGCTTAATCAGTTTTTCTCCTGACATTCTGGTGCTGCATTTTATACCGATAGGGTTTTCAATACCTCGTAGGTACTCGATATGGGCATGATCAATATCGGTTGTTCGTTCTCCTACCCAAACCATATGTGCTGAACAGTTATACCATTTGTTGTCAATGGAATCTTGACGAGTCATCGATTCCTCATAATGCAGTAACAAAGCTTCATGACTAACATAATAAGAAGAGGTATCGGGCTGTTTATTAATAATATGATATTGTGAATGATAGAGTTGTTCTAGCAAATGGAAATAATGCTCAGGCTCTGTAGAGCCAGGATGAGCGTTAATATCCAAGGCCCATTGTTGCTTGGTATATTGTGTATAATTCATCGCACGTAACAGATTTAAGGTCGCTGCTGAGTGATGATAGGCAGTTATCATTCTAATCGGATCTGGCTCTCTACTTTTAACTGAAAAATCAAGACCATTAATAATTTCTCCTCGATAGCTGGGTAAAGTTAAGCCATTTTGTGTTTCAAATGCTTGGCTACGAGGTTTAGCGTATTGTCCAGCCATACGGCCTAATTTAATCACCGGCAATCCCGTTGATTGTTCAATTAATGCGGACATTTGCGATAAGGTGAATGTTAAATCACGGATAATAGTGGCTTGGCAATCATCAAAAGATTCTGCACAGTCTCCTCCTTGCAGAAGAAAAGCTTCACCATTTGCAACAAGTTTTAATAAATTTTTAAATGCTCTGATTTCGGAAGCTAAAATTAGCGGGGGATAATGCTTAAGCTTTTCTTTGCAATAATTTAAGGCATGTATATCTGGGTATTCAGGGAGTTGCTTGGCGGGTAAAGATTTCCATAATGATGGGTGCCAAGAGATGGAAAATATATTCTGTAATGATAGGGTGTTTTCTATTGGTAAATATTGATGATTTTGTTCTGTTAAAACATCAATATTATAGGTGCTAAACATAGAAAGTGCTCCTGCGATTATAGTAAGAATAGAAAAAGCGAGGTGATCCTCGCTTTTTGTTATCCTTGGGGTTGAGATGTTTCTAAATAGGTTTTAATAACGCCATTTTGCCTTGCAACATAGTCTTCTCTAACGGGGGTATAGACATCAATAACCTCAGAAGGCTCTAAAGCAATTGCGTGATGAACGGCCCATGAGGGAATAATAAAAGAGTCGCCAGCATGTAAATAAACAATGCGGTTATTTACCGTCAGTTTCAAAGAGCCTTTTAGTATGGATGTGGCAGTTTCATGTTCATGTTTATGTTCAGGAATAATGGCATTAGTTTTAAATGTCCAAAATGCCATTGTAAAATTAGAGCCATGAATAAATTTAGCTTGAATTTTACTTTCTTCACCTTCGTTTCTATTTAGATCCATATCATAAGAGATCATTTCACTAGATAAATATAAGCTCATAGTTTTTTCCTTTTTATTAACCAAGTGACTAGATAATTAACGTTTTGACTGTTGTGATGTAATTACTTAATTTAATTTTGAATGAATAGAAAATCCCATAGGGACAGGGCCAAAATCATATAAAATATTTAAATGATATTTTTTAGCCGCACTAAGTGTGGTAATACAGCCATCTACTCGCCCTAAACCACATTGAAGTGCTGCTTCACTATTTGAATTAAAAAGAACTCTTTCAATATTATCGAGTTCTGTTATTTTTCTAAATAGATCTTGTGGTGCGGGATGAGAACCTAATTTTTTTATCTCCTTAATATTATTAAATCGGCTAGCAAATAGCATGTTATGGGTATCCATAACAAAACAATCTGTTAATTTGATAAAAGAGAGATTATTAAAAACAATATTGTGTAAAAAAGGATAAACAATACAACCTAATAGAATACTATTTTGGCTTACCTCCATTTCTTTTACTGCGGTTTCTAATGTAGGGTGAAGAATAATATTTCCTTGTTGATTATTTTTATTTAACCAATAGTATGCTGCTTTTTCACAGTTTGTTCCTGCAGGACCCAATGTATGAATATTTATCATGGTCAGTCACCTTTATTTATTATATACGTCCCGTTATATTGATAAGTTCTGGTAAACGTTGTCCATGTTTGATTTTTTCTAGCATGTTATTTTCAATGCTATCTATCTTAATCGCTTCTTCTAGAACATTATCGACGAGTGAAAAAGGGATAATCACGGTGCCATTAGGGTCGGATATCACTAAATCACCACTACAGATTGTGGCATGCTCAATGGTGCATTGAGTGCCAGTCTCACTGACAAAATAAGCGCCTTGTGTATCTGTAGGAGTAAGATTGGTGGCAATGACTGGAATGGTTAGATTGGTGAGATCTTTCTTGTCTCGTACCGCACCCCCTAAAATAACTCCTTCAAAGCCTAATTTTTCAAAATAAGTACAACTCATGCCTCCTGCAAGTGCTGCTTCGGTTATTAGTTCATGTCCTCCGGCTATATAGAATAATCCTTTTGCATCTGTTATTTCAGGGACTAAAAAAGAACTAACTTGTTCCCACGTAGAAGGTTGTTTATCTAAAATAGATTTTTGTTTTCTAATTAATTTCCATTGCACAGTATAAGCTTGTCCAATAGAATAAAAGTTTTCTAGGTTAATACTTTTTAATTGACTATTTAATACAATGGTTTTTCCTAAACTATCGAGAATATCGACTAATGTAGGAGTACTAAGTTGCATTCTTTTTATTAATGCAATTTTATTGGCAGATATTTTTTGTAGCATGGTGAACTCCAATGTTTCACAGAGTTAAATGATTATTTTTTTATGGTTATTAATTAATAGATGTAAGTTGATTTTTTTTCAAGCTATTTATTTCGTTAAATTTGATTTTTTATATAAGTTTATCTTATTTAAGATTTTTATTTTTAATGTTTTTTTGTAATAAATAAAACCAATGTTGATATATTTAATCTAAATATAGAAGGGTATTATTAATAATGTTATTTATTATTTTTATTTTTCGAATATAAAAAGGATGTTTTTTTATGTGTGATTATTTTTAATTTATTTATATTTTATAATAGAATTTAATTATTAAATAAAAAAGGTCACTTAGTTAATAAATGACCTTTTTTTAATAAGGATAAGCGTTAATCTTCTTTTTCTTGCTCTTTGGCTTCTTGGATTATCTCTTTATCTGTTTTCTCTGTCTTTTTTTTCAGCTTATGCCAAATGCGACTCTCTTGTCCTCGCCATAAACGTTGAATATTGTCATGATGACGGTAAAGTACTAAGCATGATAATAGTGCAACGGGATAAGTGAATTCGGGTTTAAACCACCAGACATAAAATGGGGCAAGCAATGCACTGATAATAGCACCCAGTGAGGAATAGCCACTGAGTAAAACAGTTAGTAGCCATGTTCCCGCAATCAGTCCGCTAAGATCCCAACCAATAGCAGCGATAGAGCCAAATGCAGTAGCAACCCCTTTTCCGCCTTTAAAGTGGAAAAAAACAGGGTAAATATGGCCTAGACAAGCCGCTATTGCGACAATACCGAGATAAAAGGGAGGCACATTTAGGTAATAGGCGAGCCAAACGGGGATCATCCCTTTTAGGACGTCACAGATAAGCACAGATGCCGCTGCAAGTTTACCACCAATACGTAGCACATTGGTGGCGCCAGGATTACCAGAGCCAAATTTTCTTGGATCAGGGAGTCTTGCCAGTCGGCAAATCAAAATCGCGCTGGAGATTGAGCCGCACAAATAGGCGAAGATGATCATTCCAAGTGCGTTAGCACTCATTTGTATTCTCCAATGTTGATGAACGTTCGTTAGACATGTATGGATAATACGCATATTTCATCGGAAGTGGTATCCGATGAGCAGAAAAAATAAGAGATGACGTGATGGATATCGTATTTATTGAACAATTATCAGTAATAACCACAATCGGTGTTTATGATTGGGAAAAAACCATTAAGCAAAAGTTAGTGTTCGATATCGAAATGGAGTGGGATAATAAACGCGCATCCCAAACCGATGATGTTGCTCACTGTTTAGATTATGCCAGTGTCAGTCACGCCATAATAGAGTATGTGGAAAAGCGACGTTTTGAATTAGTCGAGCGTGTTGCTGAAGAAGTGGCACAGCTACTGATAACTCAGTTTTCTGTACCACGAGTCAAAATAAAATTAGCTAAACCAGGGGCGATAGCACAAGCCGCCAACGTCGGGGTGATTATTGAGCGTTACGCTTAATATTGCCACACACAATAGTTAAAGTCGCGATTTCCATTCTATTATCGCGACTTCTCTTTGTTTAGTTAATGCTTCTCGTATGGCACTGCCTTTTAAACCACGACTGACAATTGATTTAACATCAACTTGATTGGCAATCTTAAAGGCTTGACGAAAAAATATTCCTTGGGGATAAGGCAAATTTTCTGCTCCTTGGCGTCCCCTTGCATCGGCCTCGCTAATTATAGCGAGTTGATCGATGCGTTCTGGTTTGCGCCAAGCATCAATCGCATCGAAAAGTCGAATTATTTTTGAGGGGCGCATTTTTTCTATGCGGTGGAGATGATCGTGATATTTGGCTGCCAGTTTGGCGAGATCACGTATCTGGTTAGGAATACGATAACGTTGGCACAGAGCCTCAACTAAAGGAACACCCGCAGGGCCATGTCCATGATGGTGAGGCCAATTTTCTACCGGGGTAACACCTTTACCGAGATCATGACAAAGCGCGCTAAAACGTACCGCGATATCGTCAGTCAACCGGCTGGCCATGGCTAATACCATCATGGTATGGATACCCGTATCAATCTCAGGATGCCACTTTTTAGGAGCAGGAACGCCAAAGAGTGCATTAATTTCAGGGAAAAGTATTTTTAGAGCGCCACATTGATGTAAGATTTCAAAATAGACTTGTGGGGCTTGGCTGTGAAGTGCTTTTTCCGTTTCTTTCCACACTCGTTCAGCAGTGAGGGCATTTAATTCACCACTGTTTGTCATCTCTTGCATCAATGACATCGTCTCTGGCGCTATTGTAAAACCTAAGGGGGCAAAACGAGCCGCAAAACGAGCGACACGTAGTACCCTTAATGGATCTTCACTAAATGCATCAGAAACATGGCGCAGTAATTTGGCATGAATATCATCAATGCCATGATAGGGATCGATATATTCACCTTTAGCAGAGTAAGCAATGGCGTTAATGGTTAAATCACGCCGTTGCAAATCATCTTCTAAGGTCACATCAGGGGCTGCATAGCAGGTAAATCCCGTGTAACCTGAGCCTGATTTTCGTTCGGTACGCGCTAAAGCGTACTCCTCGTGAGTATCAGGGTGAAGAAAAACCGGAAAATCTTTACCCACTTGTTGGTAGCCTTGTTGTAATAGTGTCTCTGGCGTTGCGCCAACCACTACCCAATCTCTGTCTTTTACCGGTAAATTTAATAGTTGGTCGCGCACAGCACCACCAACAAGGTAGATTTTCACGGGATCTTGATCCTTAATTGCCTGTGATTAATTCATCCAACGGTCATTACGCTTACGGCGACGAGGAATAATATGTGGCAATATTAAACCCAAAATAAGACCAGCACCGGCAACACCACCACCATACATAAACCACTGTAGGATGATATCACGCTGCCTATCATCTAATTGTTGATTAGCAAAATCGAGTTTTTTCTCAGCAACCGCTAATTTTGTTCTCATCTGCTCATTTTCTTTTTTCAAACCATTGATAATTTCATCGCTGTTTGACACTTTATTTTGCATGTCAATTGTGCGCTGGTTCCAGCTTTGGTCGATATTCGCTAATTTATCGCGTAGGGTTTGGATCTCTTTTTCCATAGCCGGAATGCGAGTGCGCATACTCGGTTGTGTACTTAATTGATTTTCTGGTAACCAAACTGTCCGATCTTTATCGTCTTTGATTTGCACATAACCTGTAGCGGCATTACGAGAAAGTACCGTAACTGTTGCCCCTGAACTTAATGAGCCAACAATACGGTATTGATTACCAGGGCCACTGTGAACATAGGTGGATAATTCATCGGAAACATAACGAGTTTCTGCGTGTGAGCTCAGAGAAACGCCTAAGCCAAGTAAGGAAAGAAAAAGTAAAGGTAATTTTCGCATTATGTTTTCAACTTTTTTATCTATACAAGAGAATATTTTTACTGATACTAAAGAGTAAAGTTTGCGTAAGCAAATAGTAAACCAGAATGAGAACAGTCTTAACTGATAGAATATAAGGGTAATCTGCCTTTTATTCATTATTGTGAATAGACTACCATTTGCGAAATAACAATGCGTTAAATATTTTACTAATCGATTGATTTACTTAAGGGAAATAGAATGAGCCAATTAGAAACCGAACTCAAACTTAGTGCGATACCTGCCGCTATTCCTCAGATTATTCAGCGCATTCTGACTTTGCCATACCAGCATACACCACCGCATAAATTGACTAATCTTTACTTTGAAACCTCAGATAATCAGATGCGTAATTGGGACATGGGGCTACGTATCCGTGGCATTGACTCTCATTATGAAATGACAATTAAAACAGCGGGTAAAGTGGTTGCGGGGTTACATCAACGTCCAGAATATAATGTGACATTAAATGAGCCAACCCTCGATTTAACCCGTTTCCCCGCAGAAATTTGGCCGGATAATACCGATTTAACGGCATTACAATCACAATTAAAGGTTCTTTTTCATACCGATTTTCATCGTGAAATTTGGCTGGTGGATTATTTAGAGAGCCAAATTGAAGTGGTGCTAGATAAAGGCACTATTCGTACAGCGCAATATGAATTACCTATTGAAGAGTTTGAACTGGAGCTAAAAAAAGGCCAAGTGGCGGATGTGATTGCTTTGGCGACTTTTTTAGGTGAACAAGGGGGATTACGACTTGCTTCACGCAGTAAAGCTGCCCGTGGTTATTATCTTGCTAAAGATAAGCCCGCATTATCGTTAAGTGTGGTCAATCTTGCACCTAATGACACAATAGCGGAACAACTGACTAAGTGGTTATCGGCTATTCAAGCGTTAGAAGAAGCTATTTTTGCTAATCCGACGCCACCAACACTCACCATGCCCGCTATGCTAGCACTGTTTTCTGATTGGTGTAAAAAGCAGCCTCAGTTACCTGAATCAATGCAGCAAGCACTCGATAATCTTTCGTTGTTATCCTTTACCCGCGCAACGGATTATTATCATGTGTTATGGCTGAATTTTAAATTATCTGCAATGGCGTGGTTGCTGGCTATCGCTTAATTTTCTGACAATTGAGAGTTTATTATGTCTGCTAACAGTGTGTTTCAACAATTATGGGATAAAGCACAATGCACGTTTTCTACAAAGCTCAACGAGCTTGCCCCTTTTAGTGAGCGAGAGCAGCAATTTTTTGCCTTTAGCCCCTTTGCAACCGAGCATTTACGTGTCAATCCTCACTGGTTAACGGAAATCAGACAAACACCACCTGTTAGTGATGAGTGGCAAAATTACTCATCTCAATTAAAGCAACAACTCACTCATGTTGATAATGAAGATGACTTGATGGCCATTTTACGACAGTTCCGTCATCAACAATTAGTGCGTATTGCATGGTCACAATTTTTCCAACTCTGTGATACACCCTGTACGCTCAAACAATTGAGTGTACTCGCGGAAACCTTGATTAGTGTCGCCAAAGATACGCTATATCAGCAATGTTGCCAACAATGGGGAACGCCTTGTGATAGTAAGGGAAAACCTCAGCCATTACTTATTTTGGGAATGGGCAAGTTAGGTGGATTTGAACTGAATTTCTCTTCTGATATCGATCTTATTTTTGCTTATCCTGAAAATGGTGTGACTCAAGGTGGGCGACGTGAATTAGATAATGCTCAGTTTTTTACCCGATTAGGGCAAAAACTGATTAAAGTGTTAGATCAACATACAATAGATGGTTTTGTTTATCGTGTAGATATGCGTTTACGTCCTTTTGGCGAAAGTGGCCCTTTAGTGATGAGCTTTGCCGCGCTTGAAGATTATTATCAGGAGCAAGGACGTGATTGGGAGCGCTATGCAATGGTAAAAGCGCGTGTTTTGGGGGCAGAAAAAAGAGAGTATTGCCAAATCTTACGCCAAATGTTGCGCCCTTTCGTTTATCGTCGCTATATCGATTTTAGTGTGATCCAATCTCTTCGTAATATGAAATCGATGATAAGTCGTGAAGTACGTCGTCGAGGGATGATTGATAATATAAAGCTTGGAGCGGGGGGGATACGTGAAATTGAATTTATTACTCAGGTTTTTCAATTAATTCGAGGCGGTAGAGAGCCTGAGCTACAAAGTCATTCACTATTAACGGTGCTTAATGTCATTGCTAAATTGGAATTACTCTCTGCACAAGAAACATCACAGTTAGCAGATAGCTATCTTTTCTTACGTCGATTAGAAAATATTCTTCAATCTATTGCGGATCAACAAACACAAACGTTACCTGACAATCTTGAAGATAAGGCACGACTGGCGTTTGCGATGGGATTTGACGATTGGCAAATGCTCTATCAACAAATTAACCAAAAAATGCAGGCTGTTTCCGTTATTTTTACGCAACTGATTGGCGAAGATGATGAAAATGAAGATGAAGAAGATGTCAGCGAATTTAAGCGATTATGGTTATTAGGGCGTTTACCTGATAGCGCAACGCTTTTTCATCAAGGGCTAACGGCAGAAGATAGGCAAGCTATTTGTCAAACACTGCAACTGTTTCGCCAAGATATCAGTAAACGTACTATAGGGCCTAGAGGGCGTGACGTGCTTGATGCGCTAATGCCTAAGTTATTGGCTAAAGTGTGTCTTCAACCACAAGCGTTGGTGATCTTACAGCGTATCACCCCGTTGTTATTGGGCATTGTAAGTCGAACCACTTATCTAGAGTTAATGCAAGAGTCTGATGAGGTATTAACCCACGTAGTGCGCTTATGTGCTGCATCACCGATGATTGCTGAACAATTAACACGACATCCATTATTATTGGATGAATTACTCGATCCTCATTCCCTCTATCAACCATTACCATTAAATGCCTATCAGGACGAATTACGTCAATATTTATTGCGTGTGCCAGAAGAAGATGAAGAGCAACGTTTAGAAGCATTACGCCAATTTAAACAAGCCCAGCTATTGCGTATTGCCGCAGAGGATATTGCAGGGGTATTACCGGTGATGAAAGTCAGCGATCACCTAACCTATTTAGCGGAAGCCATTATCCATGCCGTTGTTCACCAAGCATGGTCCTATATGGTGAAACGCTATGGGGAACCTGCGCATTTAGCGCAACGAGACGGTTTAGGTTTTGCGGTCGTTGGGTATGGCAAATTAGGGGGCTGGGAATTAGGGTATAGCTCTGATTTAGATTTGGTTTTTTTATTAGATTGCCCAATGAATATTCTGACAACGGGGGCCAAACAGATTGATGCTCGCCAATTCTATTTACGTTTAGCGCAGCGTATTATTCATCTATTTAGCACCAGAACCTCTTCCGGCGTGTTATATGAAGTAGATGCACGCTTACGTCCTTCTGGTGAATCAGGTATGTTGGTAAGCACTATTCAAGCTTTTGATGAGTACCAGAAAAATGAAGCTTGGACTTGGGAGCATCAAGCATTAATTCGTGCAAGAATGATTTATGGCGATGACCAATTACAGCAGATGTTTGCACGTACTCGCCATGAAACATTATGTTTAGCACGTAACGCAACTGTACTGCAGCAGGAAGTGCGTGAGATGCGCCAAAAAATGGTACAGCATTTGGCCCCCACTCAAAGCAATACATTTGATTTAAAAGCCTCATCAGGGGGGATCACTGATATTGAGTTTATCGCACAATATTTGGTATTGCGCTTTTCACATCAATATCCGGCTTTGACCCGTTGGTCTGATAATGTGCGAATTTTGGAATTAATGGCAAAATACCAAGTGATGAGTGAACAAGAGGCTCAGTTATTAACTCAAGCTTATGTCACCTTACGTAATGAGCTTCATCATCTTGCATTACAAACATTACCTGCGGTTGTTGATGAACATTGTTTTATCACAGAACGGCAATGGGTATTGAGTAGTAAACAAAAATGGTTAGATGAATAAACGCTCTTTTTTGTTCACACTATTCTGATGAGTTTCGCTTTTTGCGTAACAAGTTATGGTATTATTTCGGCTTATTTTTGAAAATAATGTGGAGTATGGGATGAAAGTAACGCTGCCGGATTTTAATAAAGCCAATGTGCTGGTTGTCGGTGACGTCATGTTAGACCGTTATTGGTATGGTCCTACAAGTCGGATCTCACCAGAAGCACCAGTGCCTGTGGTAAAAGTAGATACCATAGAAGAGCGTCCGGGTGGTGCAGCTAACGTTGCAATGAATATTGCTTCTTTAGGGGCTAATTCTCGTTTGGTGGGGTTAACCGGCATCGATGAAGCGGCAAAAGCATTAAGCAATACATTAAGTCAGGTTAATGTGCGTTGTGATTTCGTCTCTATTGCGACACATCCAACTATTACTAAATTACGTGTCCTATCACGTAACCAACAACTTATCCGCCTTGATTTTGAAGAGGGATTTAGCAATGTCTCTCCAGAGCCAATTTATGAGCGTATTCAACAAGCATTACCCTCAATGGGTGCCTTAATTTTATCGGATTATGCTAAAGGTGCACTTTCTCACGTACAGCAAATGATCCAATTAGCTAAAAAAGCAGGTGTGCCGGTACTAATCGATCCTAAAGGTAGTGATTTTGAACGCTACCGTGGTGCCACACTCTTAACACCGAATATGTCAGAATTTGAGCAAGTGGTGGGCGTTTGTCATACAGATGATGAGCTAGTAGAAAAGGGCACTCAACTAGTAAAAGATTTAGCACTTGATGCACTATTGATCACTCGTTCAGAGCGGGGCATGAGTTTATTACAAGCCAATGAAGCGCCATTGCATTTACCCACTCAAGCACAAGAAGTTTATGATGTGACAGGGGCGGGAGATACGGTTATCGGCGTGCTTGCTACTGCGTTAGCTGCAGGCAAACCATTAGCGGAAGCGTGCTTTCTTGCCAACGCTGCGGCTGGTGTGGTTGTGGGGAAACTGGGAACGTCAACGGTTTCTCCTATTGAGCTTGAAAATGCTATTCGCGGGCGTGCTGATAACGGCTTTGGTATTATGGAAGAGTCACAACTCAAACAAGCGGTTGCTTTAGCGCGTCAACGTGGTGAGCGCATAGTGATGACAAATGGTTGTTTTGATATTCTTCATGCCGGGCATGTTAGTTATTTAGCTAATGCACGTAAATTGGGTGATCGCCTGATTGTTGCGGTAAATAGTGATGCATCAACTAAACGATTAAAAGGTGAGAGTCGCCCAGTCAACCCATTAGAGCAACGAATGACCGTATTAGGCGCGTTAGGGGCAGTTGATTGGGTTGTCGCGTTTGAAGAAGATACCCCACAGCGTTTAATTGCATCAGTATTGCCTGATATTTTAGTAAAAGGTGGCGATTATAAACCCGAAGACATTGCTGGCAGTAAAGAGGTGTGGGCTGCGGGTGGTGAAGTGAAAGTACTTAATTTTGAAGATGGTATTTCCACAACTAATATTATTAATGCCATTAAAAAGAAATAATTAAGCTGTTTATTATAATTGAAAGGGCACTCTAATGAGTGCTTTTGTTGGATGTACTTGCCGTTTATGTTGGAAATGGCTATAATATAACCATACTCCTGACTAGCGAGTTATCTCCAGTCATAAAGGGAGTCCCTAAAGGCAGTATAAATATATTAGAAAGGGTGAAGAGAGATTCTTCACCCTTTCTAATATATAGGGGGAAAGAATATGAAATTAGAGGAAGTCTTTAATTTTTATTTTAATGGAAAAGAGAGTTTCGAACAATTTTATACATTATCTTTAAATGATCATATTAAAGAATTTAATTTTAATAATAAAAAATGTTATTCAATCAGTGATGAATTAAAAACAATTCAACTATTTTTATCTAAATTTATTTTTGAAAATATAGAGTTTAGAAAAGATTTAGTTTACTCTTATCGAAAAGGAGTTAATGTAGTAGATTGTATTTCTCCTCATAGGTTTAATAATTATATATATAAAACAGATATTGAAAATTTTTTTCCATCTATAGGCTATGACTTAATAAAAAATAAAATAATAGAAAAAGTAAAAGATATTTCTTTTTTAGATACAAATGATGTAATGGTTCATTTATCTAGAATATTAGAGTTAGTTACTATAGATAAAAAACTACCTATAGGTTTTTCTTCATCACCAGCTATAAGTAATTTTGTTATGTATGATATTGATTGTAAAATAGATTGTTTTGCTAAAAATAACGATTTAATATATACAAGATATGCGGATGATATTATTTTATCAGGTAAAAATAACTTAGATAAGAATTCAATTAACCAAGAGATTAATAATATATTGAATTATAATCAGGATAATGT
>PPYE01661914.1_pt1 | contig 58940 bp, 49 predicted proteins | sample 1559881 | NCBI WGS metagenome assembly PPYE01 (sample SAMN08240022, study PRJNA423297) | Human gut metagenome, whole genome shotgun sequencing project.
GTACATAATTAATGAAAAAGAAAAATAATGACTTATACCCTGAATTAAATGTAAGACTGTTCGGCAAGTTTCAGATGTCAAATACAGAAGGAAGCCTGACTCTGGAGACAATGCGCTCCGAAATACTTACACGTTTGTTAACTTATATGCTGAGTCACAGAGATAAAAGCCTGACAGCACAGGAACTGATCGAAGTGCTGTGGCCAGAGGATGAAAGCGACAATCCTGCAGGTGCGCTCAAAAATTGTGTATACCGTCTCAGGAAGCTTCTGAAACAGACCTGGGGAAGTGAGACGGAATATATCATTACAGGTCATGGAGCCTATCAGTGGAATCCGGAGATCAACCTGCATGTGGATGTTGAGAAATTTGAGGAATGCTGCAGGGAAGTATTTAATTCAGAAGATAAGGACATACGTCGGGAAAAAGGAAAAGAGGCAGTGGAGCTGTATCACGGATTGTTTTTAAGTGAACTGTCATCGGAATACTGGGCGATTTCCATGTCTGCTTATTATCATTCTATTTACCTGACGCTGGTAAAGAAGCTCGCAGAGCTTATGGAAGAAGAACGAAATTACTCAGAGGTTGAGGATATATGCAGAAAAGCTCTTCAGATCGAGCCTCTTGACGAGGAGATCCACTGTTTCCTTCTGAGAGCGCTGATCGCAGATAATAAACAAAAGATGGCAGCCGATCACTACAAGGAAACTGTCAGACAGATGTACGATTCCCTTGGGGTTCGTCCATCCAGGGAAATGGAGGAGATTTACGAAGAGCTTCAGAAGATCCAGCATGATTATGAGTGCAATATTGATATCATACAGGAGGATCTGCGGGAAAAAACAACTTCCGGGGCATTTATGTGTGAGTATGGAGTTTTTCGCAAGATCTATGCACTGGAATCCAGGAGCAGCAGCCGTCTGGGAATTTCTGTACACCTGACCCTGATGTCGCTGTATCTTGACTTTCAGGTTTCCAAAGAGGAGAAACTGTATAAGAAACTGATAAATGAAGGTATGGCATGTCTGGAAGAGGCTCTTATGAAGGAGCTTCGCAGCAGTGATATTGTATGCAGGTACAGTGTGAACCAGTTTCTGGTAATGCTTCCTGCCTGCCAGTATGAGGATGCCAAGATGGTGGTAAACAGACTGAAGGATATGTTTTATCGCTCGGAAAAAACGAATAAGCTTCTTCTTCAGTACAGTATTGATGAAGTAAATGTAGGCTGACAAAAATAAAAAACTCTCTTTCGGACAGGCACCTGCCTGACGGAAGGGAGTTTTTCTGTTCAGTGTTTTTTGCGGAACCAGGAAATAAGAAAAAGGACAGCGCTGACAACCAGAAGAACCGGAATCAGAAAGCTGAGTGCCATAAATAACAGGACAAGGACTGCGGCAGCCGCCAGGATTACGATCAGTTTGCCATACCAGGTGGAAAGATCCAGGCGATGGGTATGACGGCGGGGTTCCTGACTGCCGGTCTCAGAGGAATTGTCTGTGCCGGAATCCTGATTGGTATTCCGACAGAAGGAAGATGGCTGTGCGCCGGTGTCGATCAGTGTTTTGGCGATCAGACGGGGATCGCCCAGACCTGTCAGAATCTCCTGCAGGCTTTTTCCGCTGCGAAGCTCCTCGTCGATATAATCCTGGTAATACTGTGTATGCGCAGACGCGAGATCTGAAGAAAGCTGATCTGAAAGCTGACGGTATAAGATATCAAGAAATTCTTTTTTTGACATGTTCCCTCCTGAAAAAATGAAGAAAATACAAATTGTACACAGATATTCTATCACAAGACTGGAACAGGGGACAGCAGTTAAAATATTAAAATTTCATAAATCACAGCTGCAGATCAAAAGGTCTGTATTCCAAAAACAACTTGTATCATTGTCAGGTAAGTTATAAAATAAAACAGAAAATATGGGCTGGAGGAAAAAGAAATGCTGAGAGTTTTTCTGGTAGAAGACGAGTTTGTTGTCAGAGAAAATATAAAAAAGATGGTACCCTGGGAACAGTATGGATACGAGCTGGCAGGGGAGGCTCCGGATGGGGAAGTGGCTCTTCCCATGATCCGGAAGCTGAAACCGGATCTGTTGATCACAGATATAAAAATGCCGTTTATGGATGGTCTGACTTTGAGTAAAATGGTCAGAAAAGATTTTCCCCGCATGAAGATTGTGATCCTCAGTGGATATGATGACTTTAATTATGCCAGACAGGCGATCTCTATCGGGGTGGAGGATTATCTTTTGAAGCCTATCACCAAAAATGCCTTTCTGGAAAGACTTACAGAGATCCGGAACCGCTGGGAGCAGGAAGAGGATCAGAGAGAATATTATGAGAAATTCCGCAGAGAAATTCAGGAATATGAAAAAAACAGCAGCCGGGATTTTTTTGAGGCGCTGATCAGCGGCGGAATGGATGTGGGGGAGCTCTATAAAAGAGCTGACCGTCTGGGGCTGGATATTGCGGCAGAGACCTATAACATCCTTCTGTTTACCACAGAAGCAGGACGGAGGACGCCGGGAGAAACCGAGGCATATTCCGAAGGAGAGGCCAGGAAGCATGAAAAAATAGAAATGTTTTTTTCGGGAAATCCCTATGCAATGCTGTTCCGGAATGCCGCCTTCAGCTATGGTGTGCTTGTGAAGGAGCTGAGAAGTGAGCCTTCAGCGAATACGGAGAAATGTGTGAAATTTATCAGGGAAATCCTGGGAGAGGGAAGCGACTGGTTTCTGGCAGTCGGACAGCCGGTGGAGCGCCTCAGCAGTATCAAGCAGAGCTATCATGCTGCTTCCAGAGCTTTTTCACGCAGGTTTTTATATGACGATCCGGTTCTTTATTATGAGGAACTGAAGCAGGAGGAAAACAGGAAGGATAACAGCCGCTATCTGAAAAAGATTGACATCAATGCACTGAATCCGGCAGTCTTGCAGCGCTTTCTGGGAAGCGGTCTTCTGGATGAGACAGAGGATTTTGTAAAGGATTACTTTCATGCCATCGGCCATGAAGCAATGGAATCTGTGGTATTCCGGAATTATGTGATTCTGAATATACGTTTTTCAGTCCTCGGCTTTCTGAAAAAGCTGGGCTGTGAAATAGAAGAGCTGGAGGTGCAGGATACAGAGGAAATGATGGAAGAAAGAGCACGCTCTCTGGATTCGGCGGCAAAGTATGCAGAAGAGATCATAAAGAAGGCGCTCGTACTCCGGGATGAAAACTCCGGAAGTAAAAACAAAAGCATCCTGAATTCCGCAATCGAATACATAAATACCCACTATATGGATGAAACACTGTCCCTGAATACCGCTGCGCAGGTGGCAAATATCAGCGCAAATCATTTCAGCGCCCTGTTCAGTCAGAATATGGGTCAGACGTTTATTGAATATCTGACCTCTCTTCGCATGCTCCATGCGAGGGAAATGCTCCGGTGCACCGGCAAGCGGTCCAGTGAGATCGCAGCAGAGGTGGGTTATAAGGACGCTCATTATTTCAGCTATCTGTTTAAGAAGACTCAGGGGATGACTCCAAGCGAATACCGGAAGGCAGGGGAGGACAGAGGATGAAGAAGGTCAGGCTGGAAAGAAGAATTCAGAAAATACTTATAAATACCATGATTCCTATGGCGGCGCTTCTGGCGGTTTTTCTGGGAATTATGGCACAGTATGTGGCGAGCTATGACCGCCTTTCGGAAAACCTGGCAGTTAGCAGTAACTTTAACCTTCATTTCAAGGATGATCTTGACCTGGAAATGTATTACATTGCAGTAGGAACCATGGAAGCAAAGCATTTATCCGAGGTGATGCCTCTGGTAGATGAGGCAGAGGAAACCATCGGAAAACTGAAGGGGAATACGACGAATCATGAGAGCAGGCGCAGTCTGGAACGTCTGGAGGGATACATGACAAATCTGCGTAAGAGGATGCCGCAGCTCACGGAAATAGAGACCTTTGATGAACGGATCGGTTTTATGGATAACAACATCCGTATTCTGACCAGTCTGATTGTAGAGGAGATGCAGAACTTTATATATCAGGAATCCATGTATCTGGTAAAAATGGAAGGCGCTATGACCCGGGGGGTTTATATAATGGTGGGAGGCCTTGCGGTTCTGCTTACGATTATGATAGCGGTTCTTCTGCGGCGTTCTTTCCGCCTTTCCCGGGACATTACCAGACCTGTTACAGAAATTCTGGCTAATGTCCGGGAGGTAGGACGGGGAAATTTTGAAATTCCGGAGGTTCAGGCGGACAGTGTGGAAATTGAGGAACTGGATTCCGGCATCCGCAGGATGGCAGAGCGAATTCAGGTGCTTCTGGAAAATGTAAAAAAAGAAGAGGAGATGCAGCATCTGACACAGCTTCAGCTTCTTCAGGCACAGGTGAACCCTCATTTTCTCTATAATACGCTTGATACGATCATCTGGCTGATCGAAGGTGGGATGCCGGATGACGCAGTGGAAATGATTTCCAGTCTGTCGGTGTTTTTCCGCACTTCTTTGTCAAAAGGAAACGATATTATCCCTCTCAGTGAAGAAAAACGTCATACTGTCAGTTATCTGGAGATTCAGCAGTCACGCTACCGGGACATTCTGGAATTTGAGATTGATATTCCGGAGGAATTTGACGGAATGATGGTTCCCAAGCTGTCTATCCAGCCTCTGGCGGAAAATGCTATTTATCATGGTATCAAGAACAAAAGGGGAGGAGGAAAAATACTGATAGAAGGAGAAAAGGACGGAGAGGATCTGATTCTGCGGGTGACGGATAACGGGAAGGGAATGACAGCAGAGCATCTGGAGGAAATCCGCCGTTCCATACGGACGGGAGAGCGCGCAGGTTTCGGTCTGGCGGCAGTAGCCGAACGGCTGCGGTTGTATTATGGGGCAGGATACGGAATGGAGATCCGTTCTCAGGAAGGCCGGGGAACCGTGGTGGAGATCCGAATCGGGAACAAAATCAACCTGGATAATAAAAAATCAAACTAAAATCATAAAAAAATTAATCTGTTAAAAAAAAACCGAAAAAATGATAAAAGACCGTACATTTTTCCGAAAAAAATCTATGGTCTTTTTTTCGGTATTCGCTATAATAAAAACATCTTAAAAAACACCGAACAAAAATGTAAAGGGAGGAAACAAAACATGAAGAAAAAAATTATGGCAGCGGTTATGACAGCAGCAATGGTAGCCGGACTTGCAGGTTCCACAGCAAGTGTATATGCAGCTGAAGATACCATCACAGTCGGATTCTCACAGGTTGGCGCTGAGTCTGACTGGCGTACCGCAAACACAGAGTCCATGAAGACTACATTTTCTGAGGAAAACGGATATGAACTGATCTTTGATGACGCTCAGCAGAAACAGGAAAACCAGTTGACTGCAATCCGTAACTTCATTCAGCAGGAGGTAGATTATATTCTTCTTGCTCCTGTAACAGAGACCGGTTGGGATACTGTTCTTCAGGAAGCTAAGGATGCCGGAATTCCGGTTATCATCGTTGACCGTATGGTAGATGTTTCTGACGACAGCCTCTACACAACATGGATTGGAACAGACTCTCTCCTTGAGGGACGCAAAGCAGCTGAGTGGCTGAACGCATACGCAACTGCTAAAGAGATCGCTCCGGAAGATCTCCACATTGTAGACATCCAGGGAACTATCGGCTCTACCGCTCAGATCGGACGTTCCCAGGGTCTTGAGGAAGGCGTTGAAAAATATGGATGGGATCTTCTTGAGCAGCAGTCCGGTGAGTTTACACAGGCAAAAGGTCAGGAAGTTATGGAGTCCATGCTGAAAAAATATGACAACATCAATGTTGTATACTGTGAGAACGACAACGAAGCTTTCGGCGCTATCGATGCAATTGAATCAGCTGGTAAAACAGTAGGAAGCGACATTGCAAATGGCGAAATCCTTGTAATCTCCTTTGATACCACAAATGCAGGTCTTACAGAGACACTGGCAGGCAGAATCGCATGTGACGTAGAGTGCAACCCGCTTCACGGACCGCGTGCAGAGGCTCTGATCAAAGAACTTGAGGCAGGAAATGAAGTTGAAAAACTTAACTATGTAGACGAAGAAATTTTTGCTACAGACGATGCAGTTGCTTCTGTAACAGCAGTAAACAGCCTTGATGAAGAAGCTGAATATGCAGTTACACCGATCACACAGGAGATCATCGACGGACGTGCATACTAATAAATAATCCCGAAAGGGAGGGTATGCAGAACTGAAACGCTGAGTAATAGAAAATGAATCCGGAGCGTGGCACATAATTCGGAGAACCCGGATCAGTGGACCACGCTCCTTTTATGCTCAAAATCAGGCTAAAACGCAGGATACGGAGCATTTTACAGTGAAATATATTTTTAGGGAAAGCAGGTGGAAAGAATATGGAACAGAATGTTGTGCTGGAAATGCGTGATATCAGTAAAAATTTCACCGGTGTCCGTGCCCTTTCCCATGTGGATTTTACTTTGCGCAAAGGCGAAATCCATGCACTGATGGGGGAAAACGGAGCCGGAAAATCCACACTGATCAAGGTTCTGACCGGTGTGCATGAATTTGAGAGCGGAACTATCCATATGGATGGAAAAACAGGAGAGATCGTCAACCATTCTCCTCAGGAGGCACAGGAAAACGGTATCAGTACCGTATACCAGGAGGTAAACCTCTGCCCGAACCTGACCGTGGCAGAAAACCTTTTTATCGGACGTGAACCCCGTAAACTGGGAATGATCAACTGGAAGGAAATGAATGAACGCTCAGAAAAGCTTCTGGAAAGTCTGAACATCCATGTACCGCCTACACAGATGCTGGATGAGTGTTCTGTAGCGATCCAGCAGATGATCGCTATTGCCCGAGCAGTGGATATGAAATGTCAGGTACTGATTCTGGATGAACCTACTTCCTCACTGGATGATGACGAAGTGGAGAAGCTGTTTGTGCTGATGAGAAGGCTTCGCGACGAGGGAGTAGGAATTATCTTTGTTACCCATTTTCTGGAGCAGGTTTATGCAGTCTGCGACAGGATCACGGTTCTCCGTAACGGCGAGCTGGTAGGGGAATACGAAACAAAAGATCTGCCCCGTGTCATGCTGGTGGCAAAGATGATGGGTAAGGACTTTGATGATCTGGCTGATATCAAGAGTGCCCATGAAGGCAAAAAGACTCCGGAAACCACTCCGGTGATTGAAGCAGAAGGAATCGGACATAGAGGAACCATCAAGCCATTTAATATTAAGATCAACAAGGGTGAGGTCATTGGTCTTACGGGACTTCTTGGCTCCGGACGTTCAGAACTGGTACGTGCCATTTACGGTGCAGACAAGGCGGACAGCGGTAAGCTGAAGGTCAACGGCAAAGAGGTGAAGATCAACAGTCCTCTGGATGCTATGAAGCTTGGTATGGCATATCTCCCCGAGGACCGCAAGGCGGAAGGAATCATTGCAGATCTTTCCGTAAGAGAAAATATCATCATTGCCCTTCAGGCAAAGCGCGGTATGTTCCATCCGTTAAGCCGTAAGGAAATGGAAGAGGCGGCAGACAAGTATATTGATATGCTTCAGATCAAGACAGCCAGCCGTGAAACACCGATCAAGAGTCTTTCCGGAGGAAACCAGCAGAAGGTGATCCTGGGAAGATGGCTTCTGACAAATCCGGAATACCTGATCCTGGATGAGCCTACCAGAGGTATTGATATCGGTACAAAGACAGAGATCCAGAAGATCGTGCTGGATCTTGCAGATGAAGGAATGGCAGTGACCTTTATTTCTTCTGAGGTAGAGGAAATGCTTCGTACCTGCTCCCGTATGGCAGTTCTCCGCGACGGTGAAAAGGTAGGGGAACTGGAAGAAAGCGAACTGTCCCAGAGCAGCATCATGAAGGCCATTGCAGGAGGTGACGATAAGAATGAATAAGGATAAGTTAAAAAAGATTACAGGAGCAAGGCTGTTTCTTCCTATTATATGTCTCATCGCTGTGCTTCTGATCAATGTGATAAGAACTCCGGACTTTTTTAATATTTCTGTTCGGAACGGCGTCCTTTACGGATATATTATTGATGTCATCAATCGTGCATCCGAGCTTGTGATCCTTGCTGTAGGAATGACTCTGGTAACAGCAGCCTCCGGCGGACAGGATATCAGTGTTGGTGCGGTAATGGCAGTGGCTGCTGCTGTATGCTGCCAGATTCTTTCCGGCGGACAGGCTTCTGTCACCCAGTATCAGAATTCTATTATTCTGGCAGTGGTTGCCGCACTTCTGGCAGCAGCTCTCTGCGGAGCCTTTAACGGTTTGCTGGTAGCCAGGCTGCATATCCAGCCTATGGTCGCTACTCTGATTCTTTATACGGCAGGACGTGGTATTGCACAGCTTGTTACAAACGGACAGATCACCTATATCCGTGTGGATTCCTACAAAATGGCAGGTGGATATATCGGTAAGTGCCCGATCCCTACCCCGATCTTTTTTGCCATTGCTACGGTTGTGGTTGTTGCACTGATTCTGAAAAAAACAGCTCTTGGTCTTTACGTTGAAAGTGTGGGTATCAACGGTAAGGCTGCCCGTCTGGTGGGTCTTAACTCAACGATGATCAAGTTCCTTACCTATGTGATCTGCGGTGTTCTGGCAGGTATTGCGGGAATCGTTGCATCCAGCCGTATTTATTCCGCAGATGCAAATAATATCGGTCTGAACCTGGAAATGGATGCCATCCTGGCAGTTGCCCTCGGAGGAAACTTCCTTGGAGGCGGAAAATTCAGCCTGGTAGGTTCTGTGATCGGCGCTTACACCATTCAGGCTCTGACTACAACCCTTTATGCAATGAACGTAAAGGCAGATCAGCTCCCTGTATACAAAGCGATCGTTGTCATCATTATTGTAACCCTCCAGAGTGAGGTGTTTAAGAAATTTATCGCCGGACTGAAAAGCAAAAAGGCTTACGGCGCAGTAGCAGAAGGAGGGCAGAAAGCATGAAACAGAAAAAGAAAATGACAAGTACAGGCTTCCTGCTGCTGATCACAATCGCACTGTTTATCGTTATGTATGTGGCAGGTATGGTAATCTTTGCTGATAAAGGCTTTGCGAAGCCTCAGATGTTTTTGAACCTGTTTGTATCAAATGCGGGACTTCTTGTGATCTCCTGCGGACTTACTATCGTTATGATAACAGGAGGAATCGACATTTCGGTTGGTTCTGTTACCGCTCTTGTATGTATGGTCATGGCGGACCTGATGGAAAACAAGGGAGCCAGCGCTTATGTGGCAGTTCTGGTAGCCCTTGGAATCGGTCTTCTCTTTGGAATCGTGCAGGGCTTTCTGGTAACCTACATGGGAATCCAGCCTTTTATCGTAACACTGGCAGGCATGTTCTTTGGACGTGGCTTAACTGCGATCATCAGTACAGACATGATCGCCATTAAAAACGAACTGTTCCTGAAATGGGCAAATTTCCGTTTTTATATGCCTTTTGGCTCCACCAATAAAAAAGGAAAATTCATCCCGGCTTACATACCGCCTACGGTTGTGATCGCCCTGATCGTTGTGATCCTCTGTGCGATCCTTCTGAAATATCGTAAATTCGGACGTAAGCTTTATGCCATTGGCGGCAATAAGCAGAGTGCCCTGATGATGGGTCTGGACGTAAAGAAAACCATGTTCAAGGCATATGTGCTGGATGGCTTTCTTGCAGGCCTTGGCGGTTTCCTGTTCTGTCTGAACAGCTGTGCCGGATTTGTTGAGCAGGCAAAGGGACTTGAAATGGATGCCATTTCCTCGGCGGTTATCGGCGGAACCCTTCTCTCCGGCGGTGTGGGAACTCCCATCGGAACCATGTTCGGTGTTCTGATCAAGGGTACGATCTCCAGTCTGATCACAGCACAGGGAACACTTTCCAGCTGGTGGGTAAGAATCGTTCTTTCTGCTCTTCTGTGCTTCTTCATTGTGATCCAGTCTGTACTGGCTTCTGCAAAAAAGAAAAAATAACCGGCGCGGAAAACGAAAAAGAAAGATAAAGATTGATGTTTCACCGGAAGGATATTATAATAAAAGCATGATATGATTAAAAACCGGGAGGATTTACAATGGGTGTAAATGAAACAAAAGAAATGATCTTAAACAAAAAGACAGCTCTTGGCATTGAGTTTGGCTCTACCAGGATTAAGGCTGTTCTCGTGGATGCAAATAATGCTCCGATTGCATCCGGAAGCTATGACTGGGAAAACCGTCTGGAAAACGGAATCTGGACCTACCATCTGGAAGATATCCACGCAGGCCTCCAGGGCAGCTACAAGGCTCTTGCAGAGGATGTAAAAGAAAAATATGGCGTAGAGCTGACCAGTGTAGGAGCTCTTGGCGTCAGCGCCATGATGCATGGCTATATGCCGTTTAATAAGGCAGGAGAGCTTCTGGTTCCTTTCCGTACCTGGAGAAACAATATCACGGCACAGGCCTCTGAGGAACTGATGGAGCTGTTCCAGTATAATATCCCTCAGAGATGGAGCATCGCTCACCTTTATCAGGCGATCCTGAACAAAGAAGAGCATGTGAAGGATATTGATTTTATGTGCACTCTGGAAGCATATGTGCACTGGCAGCTGACAGGAAAACGTATTCAGGGTATCGGTGATGCGGCAGGTATGTTCCCTGTGGATCCGGTAACCAAAGACTATAATGAAGAAATGGTACAGAAGTTTGATAAACTTGTGGAGCCTTATGGATTCCCGTGGAAGCTTCGCGATATCATGCCGGAAGCAAAGGTGGCCGGAGAGGCGGCAGGATGCCTGACAGAAGCCGGGGCAAGACTCCTTGACCCGTCCGGAAAACTTCAGGCAGGTATTCCCATGTGTCCTCCGGAAGGTGACGCGGGAACCGGAATGGTGGCAACAAACAGCGTAAGACAGAGAACCGGTAATGTTTCAGCAGGTACTTCCGTATTTGCCATGATCGTTCTGGAAAAAGAACTGTCCAGACCATATAAAGAAATCGATATGGTTACTACTCCGGCAGGAGATCTGGTAGCTATGGCTCATTCCAATAACTGTACTTCTGACCTGAATGCATGGGTGAATGTATTTAAGGAATTTGCAGAGGTAATGGGAATGGAAGTAGATACGAACAGGCTTTTCGGCACCCTTTATAACAAAGCTATGGAAGGGGATGCAGACTGCGGCGGACTTCTGTCCTACTGCTACTTCTCCGGAGAGCATATGACAGGCTTCGAGGAAGGACGTCCTCTCTTTGTCCGTTCTCCTGAGAGCAGATTTACCCTTGCAAACTTCATGAGAACCAATCTGTATACCTGCCTTGGCGCCATGAGAGTAGGGCTGAACCTCCTTCTGGAAAAGGAGCACGTAAAGATCGACAGACTTCTGGGTCACGGCGGACTCTTTAAGACAAAGGGTGTGGGCCAGCAGATCCTTGCAGACGCAGTAAATGCACCGGTTTCCGTAATGGAGACAGCAGGTGAAGGCGGCGCATGGGGTATTGCACTTCTGGCTTCCTATCTGATTAATAAAGAAGAGGGAGAAACTCTTGAGGATTATCTGGATCACAAAGTATTTGCAGGAAATGAAGGCAGCACTCTGGATCCGGATCCGGCAGGAGTGGAAGGCTTCAATGCATTTATGGAAAGATATATGAAAGGTCTGGAAATCGAAAGAGCAGCAGTAGATTCCAAAATCTGGTAAATAAAAAGAATAAGTCAGCAATCCCCGGTTTGTGAGAAACCGGGGATTTTTGCGTGCTTATGTCGAAAAATGTCGAAAAGTTATGACAACCATTCGTTGACATACATAATCTGATAAGCTATGATTAAATCAGAAACAGAACAGAATGTACTGTCTGTGTTCTGGTGAAAACTTCGTCCCCTGCATCTCAGCAGGTTCTCAGGGACAGATTTCAGGCACATCGCCAACATTTTCACAGGTTACAATGGAATATTCAGGTTGGCTGTACCGGAAAGAGGCCCCGGGGAGCAGTATGGACTCTGCCCTGTACAGCCGGAAAAGGAGGTATTATGAGTTACACGAAACGCAGGCTGGAGGATCTGAACATACTGGATGATTTTCTGATGAGCGCAGTGGCATCAGATGAAGAGGTAGGAGCGGACTTCTGCCGGACATTGTTGTCTGTATTGCTGCAGAGACAGATCGGGGAGGTACAGGTTACCGCCCAGAAGACACTTATGCCGTATACACCGGAGATGCACGGTATCCGTATGGATGTAGAGGTGAAAGAAAGGGTTAAGAACAGCCAGGGACTTCCGTCTCTGAATGTATATGATGTGGAACCGCATTTACGGAGTGAAACTAATTTTCCGAAACATAACCGATTCTATCAGGCAAGGATTGACAGTCGATTTCTGAAAAGCGGAGAAAGAGATTTCAGTAAACTGCCGGATCTGTTCATACTGACAATCACAGACTATGACCCTTTTGGAGAGGATTATATGATCTATACAGTCTGTAACGGATGTAAGGAAGTGCCGGGACTGGAATATGCAGATGGTCTTGTGTTCTATTATTTTAATACAAAAGGAAAAAAGGGAGGTACACCTGAAATCCAGGCCATGCTGAAATATATTATGGAAAGCACAGAGCGAAATGCAGTGAACGAAGATATCCGCAGGCTGCATCGCTGCGTGGGAAAGGTGAAGACCCAGCCGGAAGTGAGGGATAGCTATATGCATTTATCAGAAGTGATTGAATGGGAAAAGGAAAAATCAAGAGAAGAAGGACGAGAAGAAGGAAGAGCAGAAGGACGAGAAGAAGGAAGGGCAGAAGGACGAGAAGAGGGAAGAGAAGAAGGACGAGAAGAGGGAAGAGCAGAAGGACGAGAAGAGGGAAGGGCTGAAGGGAGAGAAGAAGGAAGAGCAGAAGTAAGGGCCGTAATCGGTATCTTTGTTGAAATACTTCAGGAAACAGGAGCAGACCGGGAAGAAATCCGCAGGAAGCTGACGGAGAAGTATGAAATCACAGAAGAAACAGCGGAAGGATATCTGGAGAAATACTGGAAACAGTGAAAGGCATTTTAATTTCAGAAAGAAGGAAATCCCTTCTGGTGAGTGCTGATGCACAGCCGGAAGGGATTTTTTACTGCATATAAATAGGAAGAATATCGCAGAAATAAATTTTTTTTGAAATTTGTGAATAAAAATTAAAAAAAGGTCCCGTTTGTGACCGTTGTGTGACTTCCAACGTTTATACTGTGACTATAAGTTCAAGAATACACTGTTTGGTGTGACAGGATCAATATAAAAAATGTGAATGGAGGAGAGTGTGCCATGAAAAGTAATAGAAAGAAGAGAATAATAGCAGCCGTACTTTGCATGGTGATGGTATTGAGCAGCAATATCTCAGCTTTGGCAGGAGAAGAACTATTTATAGATACCCCTGCGACTGTGGAAGAAATGAGCTCAGAACCAGCGGCGGTATCTGATGCGGAATCGGAAGTGGTTATGGAAGATCCCGAAATAGTTTCGGAAACGGAAGAAATTGAGATGTTTTCTGATGAAGCTGTATCGGAACCTCTGGAAGTGACCGAGTCCAACGCTCCTTCAGAAAGCACAATGGCAGAAACAGAAATTCCGGCAGAGGTAAGCTTTTCGGATGGAGAATCCGAAGAAACACCGTCAGCAGAGGCAACTCCTGAGGAAGAACCGAATCCGACACCGGAACAGCAGCCGGAAGCAGATTTTGGAGACGGTGCAGGTGCTGAAGAACAGATCCTGTCAGGTGCAACAGAGCTGAAACAGGAATTTGCAGATGCAGAAGGAAACGTGATCCAGAAAGTTACAGCGAATCTTCCGGTGGGAGCATTTGCAGCAGAGACCTCCGCAATCACCATGGAAGTCAATTATCTGGATACGGACTCTGCCAATTATATGAAGTCCATGATGACAGAGCGCGTTTCCGAAGGAATGGAGCTTGGCTCATATGTTTTCTTTGATATTCAGTTTAAGGTAAACGGAGAAAAAGCAGAAGCACTTCAGCCGATCACCATTACGATTGAAGGAAGCGGACTGAATATCACCGATACAAAAAAAGCAACGGTATTTTACTTTGACCCGGCAGATGCAGCTGTGGAAGGTGACAAAGATGAACTGAAAGAGATCCCACAGAGAGCGGAAGTTCTGGAAAGCCTTCAGGCAACCGGACAGGGTACAGAGAACATTGAGGATTATGATCTTTCCGAAATTACATTCAGAGAAGACGGAACGACAGACAAGGTTATTTTTGAGGGAAGAAAATCTACCATCTACGGATGTTATACAGAAGAGGTGAAACCGGCAGAGGAAAATCCGGAAGAAACAGACGGCGTAGAAGTAGTAGCAGACGAGATGGTAACACCGGGGAAAATTGAAGTTGTTTCAGAAGAAGCAAATATTCGTGAAACTCCTTCTACCCAGGCTGTGATTTTGACAACTGTGGGAAAAGGTACTCAACTGGATGTTCTGGAAGAAACTTCAAATGAAGAAGGTACCTGGTACAAAATTAATTACGAAGGTATAGAAGGATATATCAATGGCGAGTGTGTGACGGAAATATCTGACAAGCCGGAAGTAATTACGAGATATGATTACAAGAGTGAAGATGTAAACGTTCTTGTAACATTGACAGACCCGGCAGACCTTCCGGATAATGCAGAATTATCTGTTACACCGGTTACAATCAGCAAAACAGCCGAAGAGCAGATCGAAGAAGAAGCAATCAAAGAAAAGAAAGCAATTGAAAATATTGTAGCATATGATATCAAATTCCTTGTTGATGGACAGGAAATTCAGCCGGGTGCAACTGTGAATGTTCAGGTCAGTCTCCCGACTATTGAAGCCGGACAGGATGCAGCGGTATATCATGTGGATGAAAACGATGCTGTAGAAAATATGGATGGCAGTGTAAACGAGGAAGGGAATGTTACCTTTGACACCCCTCATTTTTCTGTTTATGTTATCGTACAGCAGGGGGAAAATGAAGTTACAGTAACCATTGAGCATTACGATAACAGTAATCTAGAGAATCCGGTAGAAATTTATCAGAAGGATGTACTGACACTTCCGGTTGGTGGAAAAATTAACAATTATGCCAAAGCAGCCAACTGGGATGTTGCTAAGGTTATGAAAGTGGCAGTGAACGGAATGGAAATACCTGTTGATATAACTAAGGAAATATCAGTTTCTTCTGATAAGACATTTAAAGTATATTATACTCCAAAGAAAACCACCACAAGAGGCGCGGTAAGTTTTTATGATTATACGATGAAGGCCGGAACCTATACTTATATGGATCCCAATACCGGAAAGCAGGTCACAAAGAATTATTCCATCAATTCAAAAGAAAACTATGGCTCTGCTTCAGAGGCATCTAATAAGCTTGCGGTAGGTGAAGAGAAATTTGTTTATCCTGAACATAAGGGTGAACAAAATGGTTACAAGTGTATTGTGAATGGAAAGGATGCAAATGATTGGTTGGGTAGTGGAGTGACCAAGCCAGATCAAATGGTAAAGGGACTCATAACGGGGCTGGATTCGCAGGGAAACGTACAGTTCAGCGTTCCTGAGCCGGGGTTGTTTGTAAATTCTGATCTGACCTTTGAAGATCCATATACAAAAGAAACCAGGTATCTGAGAAAATATTATAACGATTATCAGCTGGAATTTGACCAGACAGGTGATACTTATAAATTGACAAAGGTATATGATGGAAAAAATACACAGGTTGCATCAGCCGGTAACAGGTTCTTTCCGATGAACAGTGTATTGCCAACGTACAATAAGTATGGGGATACGGAAAATCGTCAAAACAGCAGTGACAATCTTTATTTTGGCATGAGATACGACGTAAGTTTTAAGATTGGTGACTATATGGGACCGTTGAACTACAAGTTTACCGGTGACGATGACCTCGTGGTGCTTTTAGATGGAAAGCAGGCAGTGATCGATCTGGGAGGTATCCACGATGCCTGTACGGATAGTGTTGATCTCTGGAACTATATCCTTACTGAAGGACAGAAGGTTTCTGATCTGACCATAGATCAAAAGGAGCAGGAGCATACACTGACTATTCTGTACATGGAGCGAGGCGGATACGCATCCAACTGTTCAATGGAATTTACTCTTCCATCTGCGCGTATTTCAGAAGTTACCAGTGTTCCAATGGCGGATCTTGTCCTTAAAAAAGTAAACAAAAATAATGAAGCTCTGGCAGGTGCGAGATTCACATTGAAGGATCAGAATGGAGCGGTTGTAGCAAGTGCAATATCTACAGCGGATGGCGCAGTGAAATTCAGCAAGCTTCGTGAAGGAACTTATACATTAACGGAGGATGTGGCGCCTACAGGATATATTCCGACGTTAGATTCCTGGATTGTTAAGGTGGTTGTGAATTCAGATGAAGCAGCTGTAGCAACCCTGTATTTGTCTGATGGAGAAACAGAATATTCAAAAAAAACAGGCAGTGTGTATGATATTCTTAATGTGACGAAGCAGGAATTAATTGACAGTTCTATGAATTATAACAAAACTGCACATGTTAAGGACTGGGATAAACGTACCTATGATATCAATATTACAGCATCATCAAAACTCACCAGCAGCACCTCCGTAGAAAAAGATGCGGTTATAGATATGATGTTAGTGTTTGATACCTCAGGTTCCATGCTTGCTAATGGTAAACAGTCTGATAAAAATGGTTTTATAAAAGTAGGAGAATTTAAGCAGACAAAAGATAAGCTGGATACGACAAAACTGTATTATTATACTGATAGTCTAAAAACGGTATATTATGAAGATTATGAATACTCCAATGCAGCTCGTCCGATGATTTTTATGGATGGCAAGTGGCAGTATTATGATAATGGAACATGGAAAGAAGTTAGTGGTGACTCTGAAAAAACAATCTACACATTAAACAGTAACCTGAACGCACTGAAAGAAGCTGCAACTTCTTTTGTGAATTCAGCAGCTGCAGCATCTTCAAGCAGCCGACTCGGTGTCGCAACATTTAATTATGTTCATAAGTTAGAACAGAAATTAACAGCATTAAACTCTGATTCGGCGAAACAAATAGTGAAAAATATTAATAGCTTGACAGCCAGTGGAGGAACCTCACCTCAGCTGGGATTGAAGGATGCATATAATGAGTTGAATTCTAATAAAAAACAAGATGTTCCACAGTATGTGATTCTGTTTTCTGATGGCGCACCAAGTAGCTCTGGCGATAGGACAGCAACAGAAACGCAGGCTGATAAAATAAAAGAAGCTGGAATTGTAATTTATACCGTGGGCTTAGGGTTGAATGATGACACAGCAAAATGGCTGAGTGAGAGTGTGGCATCCGAAGGATGTGCATTTACCGCAGATACGGCAGATGAATTGAAAGAGATTTTTAAGAAAATCCAAGGTACAATAACCCAGAATCTTGACATTAAGAATGCCCAAATTAAGGATGTGATTGATCCAAGATTTGTGATCCTTGATGATTCTGGTTCACCTATTACAGAAGAGTATCCTGGAATAGAAAATGGAGTTACCTTGGCAAATGGCGGAAAAGTTACTTATGTGGAAGATGAGAATGGAAATAAGTATCAGCAGATTGTCTGGACAGAGCAGACCATTCCATATAACAAGGATGGCAAGCAATGGAAGCAGACATTTACAGTAGCTGCGAAAGAAGAATATATTGGAGGTAACAATGTAACAACCAATATCTCACCGGACTCATCAATTACGACAAGTTATGGAGACGCTGTTTTACCGCAGCCGACGGTAAATGTAAAATCAGATCTGATTGTAAATGATAAGGAAGTCACTATTTATTACGGCGATAAGGTTCCTACAGAGGAGACCATCCTGAATACTTTGTTTGATGTAGGCAGTCCTCAAGGAATTATTACCACGGTAAATAGTGAAAACAAAATAGTTACTTATACGATGGGATCTGATGGAAAACAGATCAACCCGAAAGATTTTATACTGAAATGGTACCAGGATGAACAGTGTACAGAGGAAATCACTCTGGATGCAATGAAAGAAACAATACCAGCGCCGGAAGAGCAGAAATATTATCTGAAAGTTTCCTATAATGCACTTGGAGAGTCAACAGAGCAAAGCAGTAGTAACACGGACAACAATATTGCAACTGGCGAAGCTCATCATGAGACTGTGTTAAATCAGAAATATGGTGTATATACCGTTAAAGTAGTCCAAGGTCAGATTAAGATAACCAAAACATTGGATAAGCCATTAGGTCAGGATGAAGAGTTTACGTTTACAATTAACCGTGTGGAGGACAATGAAGAAAAGGCTATTGCAACCGTAACGGTAACTGTTAAATCAGGAGATACGACTGCTTCTTATAAGTACACGCCGGCTGAAGGTGATACTTCCGGCACTGATCCACTGAGTGGTCTTAAGAGAGGTACCTATGTTGTAAGAGAAGAAAACAGTGATAGCTTTGATGTTCAAAAGGTTATTGTTACAGACGCGACAAACTGTTATTCCACAACAGATGCAGAAAAAGCAACTTTTGTACTCGGAAATAACAAAGAGAATCAGAATGTAATTTCTAAAGAGTACGCTTATAATGGAGAAGGAATTTTAGGAGAAGTATCTTTTACAAATGAAAAGATCATGAAAAACTGGAAAATTGTAAAAACAAGCACTTCTTCTCCGGATAATCCCATAGTTCTGCAGGGGGCAGAATTCAGTCTGACACCCCAGCAGGATAACAACAATCAGAAAACATATATCGGTGTTTCTGGTCAAGATGGCGCTGTTGTGTGGTACGAGACAGATGGCCAGGGAAATAAAACAGAAAATACAGTTGAAAAATTTGTACCAGGTTTCTATACATTAGCAGAAACAAAAGCTCCCTCCGGATATGTGAAAAGTGATGACGAATGGACAGTCCGTTTAAGTGCAAAGGGATATCTGATAAGTATAGACGGAGCAGAAAAACCAACTATATCTTCTGAAAATGGCACAACAACTTATAAGTTCTATTTTAAGAATACACCTGTTTATGACCTGCCAAGTTCAGGCGGAAACGGTATCTTTGGATATATGACCAGCGGAGTTGCCCTTATGATGGCAGCAATGTTTATCTTATATAAAATGAGACGTAAGGGGGTGCTGAGAAGTTAACCTATGAAACAGCTTTTCAGCGGCTCCAAGCCGCAGAAGAAAGATGATCTGTAGCAGAAGGCGAAAAGCGTATGACTAAAAAAGGGAATATCCCAAATGAAAAGAAAAGGAGAAAATCTATGAAAAAAATGGTTAAAAAATTAAGCGCACTGCTTATGGCAGTGATCATGGTTTTTGCTATGAGTACAACAGCATTTGCAGCAAAAGCGGGAGCCACAATTAATGTAACAGGTCTTTCCACTAATGGATATCAGGAAGTAACTATTTATGAAATTTATCGACTTGATTCAAATGATAATGAGTGGGTAAAAGCATCTTGGGTACCAGATAATATTACTCCGGATAATTTGCTTAGCAACTTAGAGGTATTAAAAAATGCAGTATCCGATGAGACTGGTGAGACACAAACTACCACTAACGGTTCTGTATCTTTCACGGATAAACAGGTTGGTGCATATCTTGTGCTGGCAGAAGACACAACAAATAATGTGACATATAGCACAATGGTTGCAGAAACATGGAAGTATGATGAGAATAACCTTATTGCAGCAGATGTTGCAAATGTAGTAGCAAAAGCAGAAAAATATACAACAAATAAAACGCAGGATGATGATGATAAAGTTGTAGAGGTTGGGGACTTACTGAAATATTCCATTACAACAACAGTACCTTATAATAAGGACAATGAAATAGCTTCTTTTGCTGTAAGCGATCATCTGACAGGTGCTACTTACTATCTGACAGGAGAGAATGTAAAGGGAGTATCTCCGGTTAACTCCATTACATTAAACGGAACTGCAACCGAGTTTAAAATTGATGAAACAGTTCATGGAAAAAATACATTTACTGTTGATTTATCCGAGCTGATTGATGATAATAATACTAATGCAGGTAAAACAGTTATTATTACTTATACCGTTAAAATTGATGCGGTAGACAGTATTACAAATACTGCAAATTCTACCAATGATCCAACCGGAACAACTACAAAAACTTATACTGGAAATGCTCAGATTACCAAATATGGAGACAAAGATAAAACTATTAAGCTTTCAGGAGCAGAATTTGCTTTATATCGTCAAGTAAATGATACTACGAGAGAATATGCAGTAATTGATGAAAATGGATATATTACAGGTGCATGGACTCCTGTAACAGCAACCAACGGTAAATTTGTACGTCCTGAAGGTGTTTCCACTGTGACAACAGGTGGAAATGGGCTTGCGATTGTGAAAGGCCTTAATATTGGAACTTATTATTTCGATGAGGTAGTAGCTCCTGATGGATATTCTATTGAAGATGAGGATAAAGAAGTAATCGTAACAAAGAGCGGAGAAGCTGAGAATATAACTGTAACTGGTGAAACAGATATGATCGATACTAAACTTTCCTCCTTACCATCCACCGGTGGTATCGGTACTACAATCTTCACAATCGGCGGTTGTGTGATCATGATTGCTGCTGCAGGTCTGTTCTTTGCAAGCCGCAGAAAAGAGGAGAAATAATTTCTTCTGACATAATCGGATGACTGGTAAACAGTCGAACATAAGGAGGCCGGGGCGGCTCGCCCGTCCCGGCTTTTTATAAAAAATACAACAATAAGGAGAGCCCGGATGAAAAAACTGATATCTAAAATTGTAATCTGCATAATGTTTTTAGCCGGTTTGTCCTTGCTGCTGTATCCCTTTGTTTCCAATCAGTGGAACAGCTACAGACAGGAGCAGTTGATCAGCAGCTATGACTCACAGGTGGCGCAGAAAGAGGAAACAGGACAGATTGATTATCAAGCCCAGTGGGACAGAGCAAATGCTTATAACGAGGAACTTCTTCCAAGTATTCTTCCTGATTCCTTTGCGATCGCAGAGGCTTCTGACGAGCCGGATCCGGATTATATGGACAGCCTGAACCTGAACGGCGACGGGATGATGGGCTATGTGGCGATCCCGAAAATCGATATCAGGATTCCCGTTTACCATACCGTAAAGGAAGAGGTTCTGGAAAAAGCGGCAGGACATCTGGAGGGCAGTTCTCTTCCCGCAGGAGGAGAAAGCACCCATGCAGTCATATCTGCTCACAGAGGACTTCCGAGTGCAGCGCTCTTTACAGATCTGGACAAGCTGGTGGAGGGAGATCATTTCCTTCTGTATATATTAGACGATATCCTCTGTTATCAGGTGGACAAGATAAGTGTTGTGGAGCCGGATGATACAAAGGATCTGACGGTAGAGGACGGACAGGACCTTGTCACACTTCTGACCTGTACCCCTTATGGAGTAAACAGCCACAGGCTTTTGGTCAGAGGGCACAGAGTTCCCTATGAAGAAGAAATGATGGAAGAAACACCAACCTCCCTGCTTACAGGAAGCAGCCTATATACCAGCTATCTTCTCTGGGTGATCGTGGGACTGGCAGTTACAGGATTGTTCATTCTGATCCTTTATATTCGTGAAAAGAAAGTAAAAAGCGCCGGAGCAGGCGGCAGGAAGTATGGAAAAGAACGACGGAAAAAGGAGTAGACATGAAGCGAAAGATTTCAACCTTCCTGTTCGGACTTCTGTTTCTGACAGGCTTCGGGATTCTGATCTATCCTACGGTATCTGATCAGTGGAATACCTACAGACAGAACCAGCTGATCTCCAGCTATGAGACCAGAGTTTCCGATCTGACCGAAGAGGATTTTACGGAGGAGTGGAATAAAGCAAATACTTTTAATGCCACTCTGGCACAGAATGAGCTGTATGGAGATGTGTTTGGTGAGGACGGTACAGATATAAAGACCACGGAATACTGGAAAATACTGAACGTAGCCGGAGACGGTGTCATGGGGTATCTTTCCATTCCGAAGATCAACATTAAGCTTGCCATTTACCATGGTACGGCAGATGATGTGCTTCAGACGGGTGTGGGACATCTGAACGGTACGAAGCTTCCTGTTGGGGGAGAGAGTACCCACAGTGTTCTGGCAGCCCACAGAGGTCTTCCCAGTGCAAGACTTTTTACAGATATTGACCAGATGAAAAAGGGAGATATGTTTTATATCCATGTTCTGGATGAAACCCTTGCTTATCAGGTAGATGATATTCTTGATATGGTAGATAAGGACGACAGAGAGACGCTGGATAAGGCCCTGCAGATCCAACAGGGAAAGGATCAGGTAACACTTTTTACCTGTACCCCTTATGGTGTCAATTCCCACCGGCTTCTGGTACGGGGAACCAGAGTTCCCTATAACGGCGAGGAGGAGATGGAAACCTCGGCTGCGGATTCCATGTTGAAATCAGTCCAGAATTATTATATGCTGTATCTGATACTTGGATTATCAGTTACCTTACTGATTATCTTATTGATGAGATTTATTTTTAAGGTAAAAGACAGAAAAAGAAAATGATGTTTGAAATAAAGTTTCGGAGGAGGGTAAGACGTGAAGATTGCAGGAAAAATAAAAAAAGGAAGTACATGGCTTTTGGCCCTGACTCTTATGCTGCCCGGGATGACCGCTTCGACAGTGCAGGCGGCAGTGGGGATCGATACGGAAGCGGTCTGCTCTGTTTCCTTTGCGCTGGACGGGAATCTGGAAGAAGAGTTCAGTGAGCTGAAGGAAATCCCGGTTCCTGTGAAGCTGTATCGGGTGGCGGACGTAGATTCCTCCGGTGTTTATACAGCGCTTGAAGGCTACGGAGAACTGGGACTGGAAGAAGTAAATGACCAGACCACGGCGGCAGAGTGGGAAGCGATGGGCAAAAAAGCTTCTGAGACAGTGAAAACGCTGGAAGCATCTCCGGCAGCAGAGACCGTTCTGGAAAATGGTGCAGGGTTGGCTTCCGATCTTGCCACAGGTATGTATCTGGTGGAAGCAGACACCGTGCTTTCTCCGGAGTATGAGTACAAATTTACCCCGTACCTGATTTCTCTTCCAAATAACTATTATGCATCAACAGAGGACGATACCTGGGTTTATGATGTGACCACAGGACTGAAGCCGGGTAAGGAAAACCGTCTGGGGCGTCTTCAGATCAACAAAAAACTCAGCTCCTACAATGCGACGCTGGGAAATGCAAGCTTTGTATTCCAGGTAGAGGGCGAAAAGGACCACGAAGTTGTTTACAGCAATGTGGTTTCCCTGGTATTTGACGGAACCGGCTCAAAGAGCATTGTAATTTCGGATCTTCCGGCAGGGGCGACATTTACTGTAACGGAAATTTATTCCGGTGCAAGCTATAAGCCCACAGAGGGAACCGCTGCATCCGGATCAGCTGAGATTACAGCGGAAGAGACCGTAGAGGTCAGCTTTGACAATACCTACAATGGACAGCTCAATGGCGGTGCAAGTGTGGTAAACCAGTTTACAGTAGACAAAGAGGGAATCTGGGACTGGCAGGCACAGGCAGACAGCTCTGCACATCAGAATTAAGGGAGGTTAAGCGCAATGAAAAAAGGTTTCAATAAAAAACTTTGTCTGGCCGCGGCAGCTCTTACTCTGACAGCGGGAGTGTCTGTGGGAAGTGCAATGGCATATTTTACCACCTATGCAACGACCTCCGGCGGGGCAGTCATCAGTCTGGGAAGTACGACCATCATACCGGACGAAGAGGTTTCGGCTATGACAAAGCATATTTCCGTACAGAATACAGGCGATTATGAATGCTTTGTAAGAGTGAAGGTTCTTGCCGGTGACAAATATAAGGACGGACTTGTATTTACACCGGATGCAGAGGGACATTGGACAGAAAATAAAGAAGACGGTTATTTTTACTGTGACCAGGTGATTCAGCCGGGTCAGGCATCTTCAAGATTTGATGTCAAAATCGATACCATGGGCAGTGAGGAAGATTTCAATGTAATTGTTGTACAGGAATGTACCGCTGCTCTGTATGATGAAAATGGAAAGGCATATGCAGACTGGAGCCGGATCGCAGATACCAGCTCAGGCGAGTATAACGGAGAAGGGGGCGGTAACTGATGAAAAAGAAAAACTTTTTTACCAAAAGACCGGTTATCCTCCTTGCGGCGGCAGCCGTTCTGCTGGCAGGAAGTGCAGTGGGGAGTACCAGGGCGGCTCTTACCTATTACAGTGAAAACTATTCCGCCCAGGTGACGGTTTCCAGTATTGGAGTAAGCCTATGCGAGAATGACAGGATTGTAGCCAGCAGAGATTATGATTCCGGATCAGATAACTGGAATACTTCACAGACACCGCTTCTTCAGGAAACCATGAAGGATGGAGTGGTTCCGGGCAAGGTCTATAAGGAAGCGCTTACTGTGAGAAATACAGGCTCCATCGACAACTATGTAAGGGTAATCTTTTATAAAAGCTGGAGAAACGCGGAAGGGCAGAAGGACGCGGAGCTTTCCCCGGATCTTATCGACCTGAACATCCTGACAGGAAACGGATGGATCATAGACGAGAGTGCATCCACGCAGGTGGATCGCTACAGAGAGCGGGTAGTGCTTTATTACACACAGCCACTGGCTCCGGGAGCGGAGAGCACACCTCTTACGGATACGCTGAAAATTGACAATTCCATTGCCAGCAAGGTAAAAGAAGAGATTTCTACTGATGATGCAGGCAACAGGATCATCAAAACAACTTATGCTTATAACGGATATCGTTTTGATCTGGAAGCAGAAGTAGATGCAGTACAGACACACAGTGCAGCAGACGCCATCAAGAGCGCCTGGGGTGTTGATGTGAATGTGGCGGATGATGGAACGCTGAGCTTACGATAGGAGGTACAGAATAATGAAAAAAAGAATTTTGTGCCTTGTCATGGCGGCGGTTATGACAGTAGGCACTGCGGTTCCCGCTTTTGCGGAGCAGATCCGGAGCAGCAAAAACTGGATCGTGGATTTTGACGGAAGCAGGATGAACAGCAACTTCAGTTCTTCAGAAGCAAGTTCTGAGGTGTATGGACTGCTTCCGGGAGACAGCATTGAACTTCAGGTGGGTGTTAAGAATTCCGGTGAGAAGGATACGGACTGGTATCTGAAAAATACGATTCTCCAGACTCTGGAGGATGGAAGTAATGCGGCAGGCGGTGCTTATACCTATAATCTTTCTTTTGTAGATCCGGATAATGAGACTACGGTTCTTTACAGCAGTGAGACCGTTGGCGGCGAGGGATCAAGCCTGGCCGGAGAGGGTCTTCATCAGGCCACAGATTCTCTGGAAGATGCGTATGTTTACCTTGGAAGACTTTCTCAGGGAGAGACAGGAAGTGTGCATCTGACAGTGGCGCTGGACGGCGAGACACAGGGCAATTCTTACCAGGATACTCTGGCAAAACTTCAGATGGATTTTGCAGTGGAAAACGTGACTTCCAATGTGGAGTATAAAACAGGCGAGACGACCACCATTACCAGAAGAGAGAGAAATGTAATAAGAACAAGCCCGAAAACAGGAGACACAACAAATATTCTTGCATTCTGCGCAGTGGCGCTGGTAAGTGGACTGGTGCTTCTGACTGCAGGTATCCGGCTCATCCGGAAGAACCGCGGAGAGAGGAAAGGAGAATAGCAGCAATGAAAAAAATAAAAAAGTTTTTGACAGCTGTGTGTACTGCAAGCCTGCTGTTCGGTCTTTCTGTAAGCGCAGTTTCTGCTGAAAAATATACCTACACAGTGACCATTGATCCGGGAAGACAGGGAAAGATCACAGGTACTGCAGGAGTGCAGGTAACAGGCGCGGACTATCATATAGGCGTGGATGCCGGAAGAATTGTGATCACAGGTCTTCACGCAGGCGATAAGGTTGTATTTAACCATAATGCCGGTGCAGTGCAGCTCAACGATGTCAGCAAGTATTATATTAAGGGCGTTCAGCAGAGCGGTCGTGAAAATATCCCAAGCTATAATGTGAACGGTGATATGGACTGGGTTGTAAATTACGGAGTAAAAGGCAACATGGTGGGATATACCGTCAATTATCAGGATGCAGGCGGCAGAACCCTTGCCCAGAGTAATAAGTTCTATGGCAACGTGGGAGATAAGCCGGTGGTAGCGTACGAATATATTGAAAACTATATTCCACGTGCGCTGGGGCTGACCAGAACCCTTTCTGCAAACGAAGCAGATAATGTATTTACCTTTGTTTATGATCCGGTAGAGACAGAAACTGTTGTACGGCCGGGCGGAACAACCACGGAAACTGTCACAGAAAACGTAACTGTGCCGGGAACCACAACAGGAACCACAACAGGCGGTGGAACGACAGGCACACAGACAGGCGGAACCACGGCAGGTGAAGAAACCGGTGAAGCAGAAACTCCGGCTGAGACAACAGCAGGAGGCGGAACCACAGCAGGAGGCGGAACCACAGCAGGCGGAACAACAGGCGGTGGGACAACAGGTACACAGACAGGCGGAACAGCAGCCGGAACAGAAACGACAGGTGCAGATGTGCCGGCTCCTGCAGCAGAAACTCCTGCAACGACCGAGATTCAGGAAGAACAGGTTCCGCAGGCGAATCCGGACGTTGTAGATCTGGATGAGGAGGAAACTCCAAAGGCAAATCTGGAACTGGATAAGGAAGAAGTTGAGAAGGGATTCCCACTGGCAGTCGGAATCGGGATTGCAGTTGCAGCAGCAGCCGGAATCGGCGGTCTGGTATGGTTTCTCAAAAAAGGAAAAAAAGCATAAATTGCACAGTGAATAAAAATCCGGGTCTGTAAAAGATCCGGATTTTATCTGTTGCAGTGCACAGACAGCCTGTGTTATGATACATTTAGCAAAAAGGGGAGAAAGTAAAGGTGAGCGAAAAAAAATACAAAAAAAGCCGGGCAGCCATGATCTGTGCCGGGTTGGGAACGGCTATGCTGATCGGTCTGGTATTGTTCTGTCTGCCGCTGACTGTGCCAAGACTCTTTGGTTACGAAATCTATTCTGTTGTCAGCGGAAGTATGGAACCGGCCATTCCTGTAGACAGCATGGTTTATATCAAAAAAGAAGCGCCGGAGGATATGAAGAAGGACGATGTGATCGCATTTTACGGCGCAAGGGATTCCTCGGCCATCATTACCCACCGCGTGGTAGAAAACCGTATTGTCATGGGTGAGTTTATTACAAAGGGGGATGCCAACCAGACGGAAGATATGAACCCGATTCCCTATGAAAACTTTATCGGAAGAGTAACACTGTCTGTCCCAAAGATCGGCGGCGCAGCACAGATGTTTACAAGTATGGAAGGAAAGCTTCTGGCTGTGGCAGTGATCGTAGTGGCACTGATACTGGAAACGGCTGCTTCTGCCATAGAGAAACGGAGATACCGGAAGATGAAAAAACGCGCAGCCCGGGATTGATTTTTGGCGAAGAGAGGTATATAATAAATCCGTTGCAGAAAGCTCTGCACATATAATTACATAAAGATTGACGACAGGGGAGCTTGTGATACAGGCTGAGAGGAAGTTGGAAACTTCGACCCGTAACCTGATTTGGATAATGCCAACGTAGGTATGCGCTGAATGCGAGATTTGAATTCCGAAAGCAAAAAAATGTCTGCCAAGCAGCTGGTATTCTGCGCGGTGGCAGTGGCCCTTGCTTTTGTAACGTCTTATCTGAAGCTCTTTACAATGCCCTGGGGTGGAAGCGTGACCCTGTGCAGCATGCTCTTTATCGTTCTGACTGCCAACTGGTACGGACCGAGAACAGGAGTCATGGTAGGTCTGGCTTACGGAATCCTGCAGTTTATCCAGGAGCCTTATGTGCTTTCTTTCTTCCAGGTATGCTGTGACTACGTTCTGGCTTTTGCAGCTCTGGGTGTTGCCGGATTTTTCGCAAAAAGCAGCCATGGCCTGGTAAAAGGCTACATTGTGGCAGTGATCGCCAGGGGAGCTTTTCATGCGCTGGGCGGTTATCTCTACTGGATGGACTACATGCCGGAGAACTTCCCAAAGGCTCTGACAGCGGTTTATCCGATCGCTTATAACTACAGCTTTTTGCTGGCAGAGGCAGTGATCACCATCATTGTCATCTCCATTCCTGCAGTGGCAAAAGCCCTTGTTCAGGTGAAAAAGTCAGCGATCCAGTAGTGCAAAAAAGTATAAATACTTGCTTTATTAAGGCCCGTAATGATATACTTGATACAGGTATGCAGACGGGTCTTTTTCTGTCTGCATATATTCCAGAAACAAAAAGCAAAAGGAGTCATATGTTTAAAGAGATAGGGGAAGAGAAACCATTTAACGGAATTTTAAAACAGATTATTGAGAATATACAGGGCGGAAAGCTGAAGCCGGGAGCGGCGCTGCCTGCCGAGAGGACCATGGCGGAGACCATGGGGGTTTCCAGAGCCGCCCTCAGAGAGGCGCTGCGTGCACTGGAGCTTCTGGGAATCCTGAAATCCGTACCGGGAGGCGGGAACTATATCACAGAGGATCTGGAAACCTGGCTGATCGGGCCTCTGTCTGTTCTGTTTCAGCTGAATAATGGACGCTTACGTCAGAACCAGCAGCTCCGTGCCGCGCTGGAAAGAGAAAATGCTATTCTGGCAGCCAGAAAATGCACACCTCTGGATGCGGCGGAGCTTTGGATGATCGTTGCAAGGCTGGAGGCGGCAGAGGATGAAAAAGAAAGAGGACAGCTGGACAAGGAGCTTCACCAGAAGATCGCCCGTATCGCAGATAATCCCATGATCTTCAGTGTACTTTCCGCGGCAGATAAGCTGACAGAAAATATCATTTCGGGAACCAGAGATTATATCATGCGCAAAAACCAGTCCTCCTCGGTGGTGGACGAGCAGCATCACAGGCTTGTGGAGGCAATCATCAAAGGTGATCCGCAGGAAGCGGAAAAATGCATGTCCGAGCACATGGTGACAGTGGAAGAATACATGGCGGAAATGCTGGAAGAACAATAATTTTCATACCCATAAAAGGATAATTTTCTTGAAGTCTGGTCAGACCAATGTTATAATTTAATTTAGAATTGGTCTAGCCAAAATAATGTTTGGTAATACCAGAAAGGGAGGAAAATTTTATGGGATATGTGAAATGGTCATACGACACACTGAATCAATTCTGCACAGATGTATTTAAAGCGTTTGGATTTGACGAAGAGGAAAGCAGGGAAATCAGGGATGTGCTCCTGACAGCGGACCTTTACGGCATTGAAAGCCACGGAATGCAGAGGATGGTCCGTTACCACAAGGGTATTGAAAAAGGAACCATTCATCCTCAGGCAAAACCGGAGATCGTGTTTGAAACACCGGTTTCCGCAGTGATCGACGGACATAACGGAATGGGACAGCTGATCAGTGTATTTGCCATGAAAAAAGCGATTGAAAAAGCAAAGAAAACCGGAATCGGAATGGTAAGCGTCCGGGAATCCAATCATTTCGGTATTGCAGGCTATTATGCAAAGATGGCGTGCAGTGAGGGACTGATCGGTATGGCGTGCACAAATTCCGAAGCGATCATGGTACCGACCTTTGGTAAAAAAGCGATGCTGGGTTCCAACCCGATCGCAGTGGCAATGCCGGCAGATCCGTATCCCTTCTTCTTTGACTGTTCCACTACGGTAGTCACCAGAGGAAAGCTGGAAATGTACAATAAAATGGACAAGCCGCTTCCGGAAGGCTGGGCTCTTGACAAAAATGGCCATGCAAGCACAGATGCGCCGGACGTACTTGCCAATATCGTTGCCAAAAAAGGCGGCGGCATTATGCCGCTGGGCGGAAATGAAGAAGTGACCGGAAGCCATAAAGGATACGGCTATGGTATGCTCTGCGAGATCTTCAGCTCGATTCTGTCCATGGGCGTTACCTCCGATCATTGCTGTACCTTCCCGGACAAAACAGGGATCTGTCATGGATTTATTGCCATTGACCCGTCTGTGTTCGGAGATCCGGAAGCTATCCGGAAGCATTTTTCCGAATATCTGGAAGCTTTGCGTGAGAGCCCGAAGGCAGAGGGAAAAGACCGGATCTATACCCATGGAGAAAAAGAGATCTTTGCCGAAAAAGAAAGACGGGAAAACGGAATCCCGGTCAATGACAATACGATGGTGGAGCTGGCAGATCTGTGCGGATATCTGAAGCTGGATTTTCATAAATATTTTAAAGATTACAAGCTGCCTGAAAACAGCAGGTTTTTTACAGGAAACTATTAATCTTTCCGGTTTTTCTGCCGGAAAATAAAAAGAATCCCAAAGGAGGAATAAAAAATGGATTACGCAAAAGAATCACTGAGACTGCATGAAGAATGGAAGGGAAAGATCGAGGTCGTAACGACGGTTCCGGTAGAAAACAAGGATGATCTTTCACTGGCATATACCCCGGGTGTTGCACAGCCCTGTCTGGAAATCCAGAAGGATGTAAACAAATCCTATGATCTTACCAGAAGATGGAATATGTGTCTTGTTGTGACAGACGGTTCTGCCGTTCTTGGTCTGGGAGATATCGGACCGGAAGCGGGAATGCCGGTTATGGAAGGGAAATGTGTTCTCTTTAAAGCATTTGGTGATGTGGATGCGTTTCCGCTGTGCATCAAGAGCCATGATGTAGACGAGATCGTAAATACCATTTATCTGATCTCCGGTTCCTTCGGCGGTGTCAATCTGGAGGATATTTCTGCTCCGAGATGCTTTGAGATTGAGAAAAAACTGAAAGAAAAATGTGATATCCCGATTTTCCATGACGATCAGCACGGAACTGCCATCATTACTCTGGCAGGACTGACCAATGCATTAAAGGTGGTAGGAAAGAAGAAGGAGGATGTCCGTGTTATTATGAACGGAGCAGGCGCAGCAGCAATTTCGATTGCAAGACTGCTTCTGACTGCAGGATTTAAGAATATCACACTCTGCGACCGTAAGGGCGCTATCTATGAGGGCCGTACCGAGGGCATGAATCCGGTGAAGGAAGAGATGAGCAAAATCACAAATCCGGATAAAAAATCCGGATCACTTGCAGATGTACTGGTGGGAGCGGATGTCTTTATTGGCGTTTCCGCACCGGGAGCTGTTACCACAGATATGGTTAAGACCATGGCAAAGGATGCTGTTATTTTTGCCTGTGCAAACCCGACACCGGAAATTTTCCCGGATGATGCAAAAGCAGGCGGAGCAAGGGTGGTTTCCACAGGAAGAAGTGACTTCCCGAACCAGATCAACAATGTTCTGGCATTCCCGGGTGTATTCCGCGGAGCGTTTGATGTAAGAGCCAGCGACATCAATGACGAGATGAAGCTTGCAGCAGCACAGGCTCTCGCAGATCTGATCTCCGAGGAAGAGCTTTCCGAGGATTATATTATTCCGAAGGCTTTTGATAAGAGAGTAGGTCCGGCCGTTGCCAAAGCCGTTGCCGAGGCAGCCAGAAAAACAGGAGTGGCAAGAATCTGAATATAAGTCATAGATAATGAACCGCTTTCCCTTTCGGCTTCTTTGAGGGAAAGCGGTTTTTGTCGATAAAAAACAGGGATTTCTGTTGCAGGAAGGCTTTGACAAATGGAAAAAGAGTGGTTACAATAGCAGATATCATATGAAATGGTAAAAGAGGAGAATATTATGAAAAAGTGGGAAGAAAATGTCCGCCGGGTGGTTCCCTATACTCCGGGAGAGCAGCCGAATCAGCCGGATATGATCAAACTGAATACCAATGAAAATCCATATCCTCCTGCTCCGGGAGTCGGAGAGGCGCTTGCTGCCCTGGATACAGAGGAACTGAGACTTTATCCCGATCCGGCGGCGGATAGGCTTGTGACTGCTGTGGCAGAGTCTTATGGTGTAAAAAAAGAACAGGTATTTGTGGGCGTCGGTTCTGACGATGTTCTGGCCATGTGCTTTCTGACATTTTTTAACGGAGACAGGCCGATTCTTTTTCCGGATATCACCTATTCTTTTTATGATGTGTGGGCGGAGCTTTTTCGGATCCCTTATGAGCGTCCGGCGCTGGATTCAGATTTTCATATCAGAAAAGAAGATTATTTCAGGGAAAACGGAGGAATCATTTTTCCGAATCCCAATGCGCCTACAGGGGTGGAAATGCCTCTCTGTGAAATCCGGGAGATCCTTGAGCATAACCGGGATGTGGTTGTGATCGTGGACGAGGCATATGTGGATTTCGGTGCGCAGTCAGCTGTCCCGCTGATCGACAGCTATGACAATCTTCTGGTGGTACAGACCTTTTCCAAGTCCAGATCCCTGGCCGGGATGCGTATCGGTATGGCCTTTGGCTCTCCGCAGCTGATCCGTTATCTGAATGATGTGAAATATTCCTTTAATTCCTACACGATGGATCGGACTGCACTGGCAGCAGGTGTGGCTTCTGTAAAAGATCAGGCATATTTTGAGGAAACCTGTCATAAAATTATAGAAACAAGGGAATGGACAAAAAAAGAACTGAAGGCGCTGGGCTTCCGGTTTGAGGATTCTATGGCGAACTTTGTCTTTGCCGCGCATGAGAGCTGTCCGGCGGAAGAACTGTTTCAGGCTCTACGCAGCCGTCATATCTATGTACGGTATTTTCCGGAGGGACGCACCTCTGATTATCTGAGGATCACGATAGGAACCCAAAAGGAAATGGAAATCCTGGTGGCATTTCTGAAGGAATATCTGGGTCAGAGACAGGTATCCGGAAAAAAACAGGACAACAGACATATATAATATTTGAGATTTACCAATAGGAGGTTTTGATGGAAGTTTTAGTTCAATGGTTTACAGAAAACCTGTCACAGTACATTTCGGCGGAGATGGTCATTTTTATCATTTCCATGATCCCGATCCTGGAGCTCAGAGGAGGACTTCTGGCAGCTTCGCTTCTGAAGATTCCGGCAGCAACGGCAATCCCTACCTGCATTGTGGGCAATATTATTCCGATTCCCTTTATTCTCCTGTTTATCAGACAGATTTTTAAGTTGATGAAAAAAACAAAGCTTTTTCATAAGCTGATCGTTAAGCTGGAGACCCGTGCCATGGGAAAAAGTGATCAGATCAAAAAATATGAGTTCTGGGGGCTTTTGCTTTTTGTGGGGATACCCCTTCCGGGAACCGGTGCCTGGACAGGCTCACTGATCGCCTCTCTTCTGGAGATCGATATCAAAAAATCATCTCTTGCCATTCTGGGAGGTATCATCATGGCAACTGTGATCATGTATGTGGTTTCCTACGGACTGCTTGGAAATATTGTACACTGATCCCTGTTTCTTTTATAGACAGAATAAAAGAAATATGTTAAAATCTATCTTAAATAATAAATTCTATTTAACAAAAGAGCTCCTGCTCTTAAGAGAAAGACGGTTCAGGGAGGGAATCTTCAGATTCCCGTCCCGGTTCTGATGTTCATGTCGGTTCCGACAGAGTATCCCGTATAAGTAAGTTATCTACATATTGGCTCCGGAATGATCCGGATTAGATTCTAAGAAAAGACAGAGGGTATGACTATGAGAGAAAAATACGAATCGTTATCACTTGCTACGTTAAAAGATCTGGCTAAGGCAAGAGGACTGAAAGGGATTTCTGTATTGAGAAAACCGGAACTGATCCAGCGTATGCTTCAGGAGGACGAAAAGGAAGGGCAGAACCATCCGTCCGAAAAGAAAAAAACAGAAGCTCCTGCAGAGCAGCCTGTTTCCGCAGAAAAAGAAGAGCGCAGGGAGGAATCCCGTCCGAGATACCAGAACCGTTCTTTCAGACAGAATAATTATGCACAGGACAACAGCGCTTCCCAGGATACGGCCCAGCTGGACAGCGGAGAGAAGGCCAACGGTATTCTGGAGGTACTGCCGGATGGATACGGCTTTATCCGATGTGAGAATTTCCTTCCGGGAGAGAACGACATTTATGTTTCTCCGGCGCAGATCCGCAGATTTAATCTGAAGACAGGTGATATCATTCAGGGAAATATCCGCATAAAGACTCAGGGCGAAAAATTCAGCGCTCTTCTTTATGTAAGTTCCATTAACGGATTCCATCCCAGTGAGGGTCCGAGACGCTATAATTTTGAAGATATGACACCGATTTTTCCAAATGAAAGACTGAAGATGGAGCGCCCCGGAGGAAGCGTTGCCATGCGCATCGTGGATCTGATCAGCCCTATCGGCAAAGGCCAGAGGGGGATGATCGTGTCTCCGCCCAAGGCAGGCAAGACCACTCTTCTCAAGGACGTTGCCAAATCCATTCTCAGAAATAACCGGGACATGCATCTGATCATTCTTCTGATCGATGAGCGGCCTGAGGAGGTAACGGACATCAGAGAGGCGATCCAGGGACCGAATGTAGAGGTGATCTACTCTACCTTTGACGAGCTTCCGGATCACCACAGAAGAGTATCGGAGATGGTCATTGAACGGGCCCGCCGTCTTGTGGAGAACAAAAAAGACGTAACGATCCTTCTGGATTCCATTACCAGACTGGCGAGAGCCTATAATCTCTGCGTACCGCCAAGCGGCAGGACACTTTCCGGAGGACTTGATCCGGCAGCGCTTCATATGCCCAAGAGATTTTTTGGCGCAGCCCGTAATATGAGAGAAGGCGGAAGCCTGACGATTCTTGCCACAGCCCTTGTGGAGACCGGCAGCAAGATGGATGATGTGATCTATGAGGAGTTTAAGGGAACCGGTAATATGGAGCTTGTTCTTGACCGCAAACTTCAGGAAAAACGGGTATTCCCGGCAATCAACATCCAGAAATCCGGTACGCGCCGGGAGGATCTGCTTCTTACCAGAGATGAGCAGGAGACCGTATATAATATGCGCAAAGCTCTGAACAGTCTGAAGGCAGATGAGGCAGTAGAACAGATCCTGAATATGTTTTCCAGAACAAAGACAAATGAAGAGTTTGTCCAGACGGCAAAAAAACAGAAATTTTTATAAACAGCTTGCAATTATATCAGGGGCATGTTATAATCAGAAAGCTGTAAAACAATAAATTCGTCTAATCAGATACGAATAGAAAATAATAGAAAGAAATACAGAGAGGTGAAAATCATGCGCGAAGGAATCCATCCGAACTATCATCAGGCAACAGTAACCTGCAACTGTGGCAACACATTTGTAACCGGTTCTACAAAAGAAGATATCCATGTGGAAATCTGCTCCAAATGCCATCCGTTCTATACAGGCCAGCAGAAGGCTGCACAGGCTCGCGGACGTATTGATAAGTTCAACAGAAAATACGGCTTAAACAAATAATTGAACAATATGAGAAATGTGAGCACAGGTTGAGGTTGGGAAATCTCAACCTGTCTTTGCTTTACATCGGAGATTACTATGCAGAACAGATCATCAAACATCGGCGGTCAGGCAGTCATGGAAGGGATCATGATGCGGCACCGGGACAAGTATTCCATTGGCGTGCGCAGACCTGACGGAGGAATAGAACTTAAAATAGAAGATTATAAATGCACTTTTGGGAAGGCGTCATTTCTTCGGAAGCCAATTATCCGGGGAGTGGTGAGCTTTGTGGACAGCCTTGTGATCGGAACGAAATGCCTTATGTATTCTGCGGAGATCGCAGGAGATGAGGAAGACGAGAAGGAAAAAGCCAAAAATGCCGCTCTTACAGAGGAAGAACTCCGTGCCAAAAAAGAAAAAGAGGATAAACAGTTCAAATGGCTGCTTTATGGTACGGTAGCTCTTTCTATCGTTATTTCTGTGGCAGCATTTATGCTGCTTCCCTATGCCATTGCAAGCCTTCTGAAAAAAGTAGGGGCATCTGAAGTGATCATTACCATTGCGGAGGCCTTTGTGAAGCTGGCTCTGTTTATGGGCTATATGCTTCTTGTATCCAGAATGAAGGATATTCAGAGAACCTTTATGTATCACGGGGCGGAGCACAAGTGTATCAACTGCATCGAAAACGGTATGCCTCTGACAGTAGAAAATGTAATGAAAAGCTCCAGACAGCATAAACGATGCGGGACAAGCTTTCTGTTTCTGGTTATGCTGGTGAGTATTTTCCTTCATTTTATCTTTGTACTGGTACCGTTCTACTGGCTAAGACTTCTGGGACGTCTGCTGATGGTTCCTGTTGTGGCAGGAGTTTCTTTTGAAATGATCCAGTGGGCGGGAAGATCAGACAGCAGTCTTGCTTCATTTCTGAGCAAGCCTGGTCTGGCTATGCAGAAGCTGACTACCATAGAGCCGGAAGAGGATATGGTAGAGGTTGCCATTGCTGCTGTGGAGGCAGTATTTGACTGGAAAACATATTTAAAAGAAGAATTCGGCTGGGAGCCGGGGGAAGAAACGGATGAAAACTCTTGAGATACTGCTGAAGGAGGGGATTTCGGTTCTTGAAACAGCAGGTATAGAAGAAGCCAGGCTGGATGCCTGGCTTCTTCTGGAGTATGTGACAGGAAAGAACCGGGCCTGGTATTATGCCCACTGCAGGGAAATGGCGGATATGGAAACAGAAGAAAAATACCGGGAACTGTGCCGGAAAAGAGCAGAGCATATCCCCCTTCAGCATCTGACAAAAAATGCATGTTTTATGGGATATGATTTCTATGTGGACGAAAATGTGCTTGTGCCCAGACAGGATACGGAGGTTCTGGTGGAAGAGGCGCTGGAGATCCTGAAGTCTGTGGATGCGCCGAAGATCCTGGATATGTGTACCGGATCGGGCTGTATCCTTCTGAGTATCCTGAAGGAGCTTCCGGGGGCAGAAGGCACGGGAGTCGATCTTTCGGAAGCTGCTCTGGAGGTGGCGAAAAGGAATGCACAGAACCTTCAGACAGGCGACCGGGCATTTTTTACAAAAAGCGATCTGTTTTCCGGGGATTATTTTACGCAAAACAGTGGCAAAGACCTGCCGGAATATGATATGCTTATTTCAAATCCACCCTATATTGCCACAGACGAGATCAGTAAGCTTATGGACGAGGTGCGTCTCCATGATCCTTATATGGCTCTGGACGGAAAAGAGGACGGGCTGTATTTTTACAGGGAGATCACAGCCCGGTGCGGCAGATATCTGAAGCCGGGAGGCTGGCTTTTATATGAGATCGGGCATGATCAGGGGAAAGCAGTACCGGAGATCATGAAACAGGCCGGATTTGTCCATATACAGGTAAAGAAGGATCTTGCAGGGCTTGACCGGGTGGTCCTGGGACAGAAAAACAGACAGGAGGAACAGAATGTTTGATAAATTGGAGGATCTTCTGATCCGTTTTGACGAGGTTCTCAATGAGCTTGGGGAGCCTGGGGTTACAGACAACCAGGAACGGTTCCAGAAGCTTATGAAGGAACAGAGCGATCTGCAGCCTATTGTGGATGCTTACAGGGAATATAAAGAAAATAAAGAGACGATTCAGGACAGCCTCTCCATGCTGGAGGAGGAAAAGGATGAGGAAATGCGTGAAATGCTGAAGGAAGAACTTTCCGATGCAAAGAAGCGCGTGGAAGAGCTGGAACATGAGATCAAGATCCTGCTCCTTCCCAAGGATCCAAACGACAGCAAAAACGTTATCGTGGAGATCCGTGCCGGCGCCGGTGGTGACGAGGCGGCTCTTTTTGCGGCAGAGATCTACCGCATGTATGTAAAGTATGCGGAAAGCCTTCGCTGGAAGACCGAAATGATGAGCCTGAACGAAAACGGGATCGGAGGTTTTAAGGAAGTTACCTTTATGATCCAGGGACAGGGAGCCTACTCCCGGCTGAAATACGAAAGTGGGGTTCACCGCGTACAGCGTGTTCCGGAAACAGAGTCCGGCGGAAGGATCCATACATCTACCTGTACCGTTGCCATTATGCCGGAAGCAGAGGAGATCGATTTCCATCTGGATATGAATGACTGTAAATTTGATGTATTCCGTGCATCCGGTAACGGAGGCCAGTGCGTCAATACCACAGACTCTGCGGTACGTCTGACGCACATTCCAACAGGAATCGTGATTTCCTGCCAGGATGAGAAATCGCAGCTGAAAAACAAGGACAAGGCATTAAAGGTACTGCGTTCCCGTCTTTATGAGATGGAGATCGCCAAACAGCATGATGCGGAAGCAGAGGCAAGAAGAAGCCAGATCGGAACCGGAGACCGTTCCGAAAAGATCCGTACCTATAACTTCCCTCAGGGGCGTGTGACGGATCACAGGATCAAACTTACCCTGCACCGTCTGGACAGTATTCTCGGCGGAGATCTCAGCGAGATCATTGACAGTCTGATCGCAGCCGATCAGGCGGCAAAGCTTGCAAACCTCAATGAGGAGTAAATAAACAGAAAGGTAGTGTCAAGTAATCTATGAAAAAACTGAGTTAAAAAAATAGGCTCAGATGAACCTTGAAAATTGCGGATATGTAAGTTGTAGTAAGCAACCCAGAGCACAAGGTCATAGTTGGCGCCGTCGATGTTATCAAAGCCGTTTGTGTGACGGTAAGAAGCCTTATAGGTTCGGTTGAGCCGTTCGATCATCTGTTTGAATGGGCGGTATTCCGTAGAAACAGCATCGTCGTTGGTAAGCCCAATGACCTGAGTGATCGTGAAGGAAAAGCTTTTCCCGAACTTCTTTACGAATTCCATAGCGGCGAGGGGATAGGCGCTGTAACCATCAGCAATGAATTTAAAGTTTTCGGGCAGCTGAGTAAGCCCCCGGAATGCCATGCGCATAGCGAGGATGCAGGGACCGACGCCACGGTTATCGGATATCTGATAGCCGATGATGGAGCGGGTTGCAGCATTCATGATGAGCCAGACGTATGTTTTGAGACCGCGGATTTTTATGTAGGTTTCATCAGCAGTAAAGACATCTCCTTTTTCGTAAGGGTATTGATCAACAAAGGGCTTGATGCAGACGGCAGCGGTCTTGCAATAGTTGGCAATCTGCTGGTGAGAGATGCTGATGTTATACAGATCTTTGAGTGCCTGAGTAGTTTTTCGCAGGGACAGTCCAAGATTCACATGAAGAGTGAGGCACAGGGACATGACATGTGCGTTATGCTTGTTGAATTTCAGGGAAGATGCATTCTTTGGCAGGGTGTTTAAGTCCATGCTGAAAAAATCTATCGTAAATTCGCGGTAGATGTAATGGAGTTTATATTTGTTCTTGCCGTAGTCCTCATAGAGGTCTTCTTTATCGACCTTTTTCAAGTTGTGGAGGTAATAGGGGCATTTGGGATTAACGCACTTATGGATAACAAAGTGTTTCCGGTCTTTTTTGGGAACAAGGGTATTTCCACAGTGAGGGCAGCGCAGCTTCATGGAAGAGAAGCGGCTTTCAGTCGGAGAAAATCTGGCAGCACAGATCTTACAGAGGAGCTGCCCTTTAGAGCCGTTATTCCTGTAAAGAAACGGTTTCGGGGCGTCACAGCGTGGGCAGGTGCAGTCGTCAGGGATATCACATTCCGAGCGTCGACTGACGGGGCGGATTTTCTTACCATAACGTTTTTCGTAGTAAGGGATAAGTTCTTTGTAAGTCCAATCCTGGCGGAAGTCGGTAACCAGAGGGAGTTCATCAATCTTGAATTTCTGGTATTTGGGGGAATGGGAATCATCAAAAGCCCACTGCTTGAGAGGAATATATCTGCAGATAAAACTGATCAACCAGCAGTTTTGCTGGTAAAGGTATTGAATAACAGAAAGTAAGTATTGTATAATGTCCATGAGCATTGGCTCCTTTCGTGGGTGTTGGTTTGGCGATTGACATTATACACGAAAAAGGGAGGTCAATGCTCTTTTTATTGCAGATTTCCCTTAAAATCAAGGTTTTTATTAAATTTGAACAATAAAAAACAGGTAGTTTTTGACACTACCAAGGAGAGATCATCATGGATTATTCTATTCATGACGCGCTGGAAGCAGGCTTTAACAAAGTTGTCTTTATCATCAGAAAGGACATCGAGGAAGAATTCCGTTCCGTGATCGGAAACAGAATCGAGAAGATCACAGAAGTGGAATATGCATTCCAGGCTCTGGAGGATCTTCCGGCCGGATTTGAGAAGCCGGAAGACAGAACGAAACCGTGGGGCACCGGTCAGGCTGTCCTTGCGGCAAAAAAAGTTCTTTCTGAGCCTTTTATGGTTATCAATGCAGATGACTATTATGGAAAAGAAGCCTATGTGAAGGTTCATGATTATCTGGTACAGGAGCAGCCGCAGGATGGCGTGATGCATATCTGTATGGCAGGCTTCCGCCTCGGAAATACCCTGAGTGACAACGGAAGTGTAACCAGAGGTATCTGCCATATTGACAATGGCGCTCTGGTTGGAGTAACGGAAACTCATGATATTTTTAAAACTGCAGAAGGTGCAGAAACCAGAAGCGAGGACGGACAGGTAACTGCCCTTGATGTAAACAGCCTTGTATCCATGAATATGTGGGGACTGACTCCTGCATTTATGGAAGTTCTGGAAAAAGGCTTTGTGGAGTTTTTAAGTGAGATCAAACCGGGAGATCTGAAAAAAGAATACCTTCTTCCGGAGATGATCGACCGTCTGATCAAAGCGGGAAAAGCCAAAGTAGATGTTCTGGATACAAAGGATACCTGGTTCGGCGTGACCTATCAGGAAGATAAGGCTTCTGTAACAGCCGCCTTTGAACAGCTTGTAAAGGACGGAGTATATCCGGAAAACCTTTATAAATAAAATGTAACAGCAGTTTGTATCTGTCTGATGGACAGGCAAAGGAGGAAATTATTATGGGAAAATATTTTGGAACTGATGGATTCCGCGGTGAGGCAAATGTACAGCTGACAGTAGACCATGCTTTTAAGGTAGGTCGTTATGTGGGCTGGTATTACGGACGGGATCACAAGGCGAAGATCGTTATCGGAAAGGATACCAGAAGGAGCAGCTATATGTTTGAATATGCCCTGGTGGCAGGTCTGACTGCCTCCGGCGCAGATGCTTACCTTCTGCATGTGACTACTACACCAAGTGTTTCCTATGTAGTCCGCACAGAGGATTTTGACTGCGGCATTATGATCTCAGCCAGCCATAATCCGTTCAACGATAACGGGATCAAGCTTCTGAACGGAAACGGACAGAAGATCGAGGCAGAGATTGAGGCAAGGATTGAGGCATACCTGGACGGAAGACTGGAAGAGCTTCCTCTGGCAACCGGAGAAGACATCGGAAGAACTGTGGATTTTGCATCTGGAAGAAACCGTTATATCGGTTATCTGATCTCTATTCCCTGCCGTGATTTCAAAAATATCCGCGTAGGTCTGGACTGCTCCAACGGCAGCTCCTCTGCCATTGCCAAGAGTGTTTTTGACGCTCTTCGTGCAAAGACCTATGTGATCAACAATGATCCGGACGGAACCAACATTAATACAAACTGCGGATCTACTCATATTGAAGTTCTTCAGAGATATGTTGTGGAAAAAGGACTGGATATCGGCTTTGCCTATGACGGTGATGCTGACCGCTGCATTGCCGTGGATCACAGAGGAAATATCATTGACGGAGACAAGATCATGTATGTCTGCGGTAAATATCTGAAGGAACAGGGCAGACTGAACGGGAATACTGTGGTGACTACGGTCATGTCCAATATGGGACTTTATAAGGCGCTGGAAAAAGCCGGCATTGATTATGAACAGACTGCAGTAGGCGACAAATATGTGGCAGAAAACATGCTGGAAAATAATTACAGCATTGGAGGAGAGCAGTCCGGACATATTATTTTCAGCAAGTATGCTGCAACAGGAGACGGAATCCTGACTTCTCTGATGATCATGGAAGCCTGTGTGGAGAAAAAAGCAACACTTTGCGATCTGGCAAAAGAGATGAAGGTTTATCCTCAGATCCTGAGAAATGTCCGGGTAGCGGACAAGATCGCAGCAAGAGAGAATCCAAGAGTGAAGGAAGCTGTGGAAACGGCAGCCAGAGCACTGGGAACAGACGGACGTATCCTTGTAAGAGAAAGCGGAACAGAACCGCTGATCCGTGTCATGGTAGAAGCCGGAACAGAGGAAATCTGTGCAGAGCATGTGGATAATGTAGTTAAAGTAATTGAAGCAGAGGGGCTTATTGTAGAATAAAAGCCGTTCTTGCCGGCATAAGGATCATACATGAATACGAAAAAAATCGGACGGATACTGGCAGTCTGTATGGGAGCGGCGCTTCTTGCAGGCTGCGGAGGTGAAAAAAAGAATATTTACAGACAGGCAGAAGAAGCACTTGCCCAGGGAAGCTATCAGGAAGCGCTGGAAGGCTATGAAACATCTGCTGCAGGTGATTACAAGGTTCAGGAATCCCTGCGGGGAGCCGGTATTGCCAAACTAAGGCTGGGAGCTTTTCAGGAGGCGGTGGACTATTTTACCCGTGCACTGGAGCATGGAAAGACAGGCGGATCTCTGGATCAGGACATTCTTTCCTACCGGGCCGAGGCAGAACTGAGGGCGGGGCTGACAGAGGATGCAATGGCTGACTGTCAGACTCTGGCATCAGATTATTCCATGAATGGAGATACCTACTTCCTTACGGGAAGCGTGGCGCTTACCATGGATGCCTATGACGAGGCTGCGTCGAATTTTGAGCAGGCTTACGGAGAGGAACCGGATTATGAGATGGCGCTTCGTATCTATCAGATTTACGAAGAAAGAGATATGGAGGCCGACGGCACCAGATATCTGGAAGCAGTTCTTGAAACGGCGCCAAAAAATGCCCGGGATTACTGTGAGCGCGGCAGGATCTATTATTACATGGAAGACTATGAGAATGCCAGAAAAGAGCTGACAAAAGCTTCTGAGAAGGGAAGTGCGGAAGCAGAACTTCTTCTGGGCATGGTCTGTCTGGCACAGGGAGATACTGCTGCGGCCAGATCCATGTATCAGGATTATCTGAATCTGGAGGAAAGCAGCAAAGCTCCGGGTTACAACGGAATGGCCCTCTGTGACCTGGCCGACGGAGACCCGGACAGTGCTCTTGCCAATATCGCCTCCGGGCTTGAGAGCTCAGAGATCGATGAAATGCAGGAACTTCTTTTTAATGAAATCGTTGCCTATGAAAAGAAACTGGATTTTGCCACAGCTTATGCAAAAGCTCAGGAATATATAAAAATGTATCCGGATGACGAGGAAGCTCAAAAAGAGCTGGTATTCCTTAAATCCAGAACCGGAGAGTAAGTATGCAGCTTTATGATTTTAAGGAAATAGAGGAACGCGTGATTCTGATAGGCGTGCAGACAGAAGCAGGAGAGAACGTAGAGGCTTCTCTGGACGAACTGGAGGAGCTGGCGCAGACAGCAGGAGCCCTGACTGTGGGCAAGGTGATCCAGAACCGGGAGGCTGTCCATCCGGGAACCTATATAGGAAAAGGCAAGATTCAGGAGGTCAGAAGCCTTCTTACTGCGCTGGATGCCAATGGAATCATCTGTGATGATGAGCTTTCGCCTTCCCAGATGAACAATCTGGAACGGGAGCTGGAGTGCAAGATCATGGACCGGACGCTTCTGATCCTTGATATTTTTGCAGGACGTGCGATAACAAGCGAGGGTAAGATCCAGGTAGAGCTTGCCCAGCTCCGCTATCGTTCCGCGCGTCTGGTAGGTCTGAGGGATTCTCTTTCCAGACTGGGCGGCGGGATCGGAACAAGAGGACCCGGAGAGAAAAAGCTTGAGACAGACCGCCGTCTGATCCGCACCAGAATCTCTGCTCTGAAGGCTGAACTCGTCCAGGTGGAAAAACACCGTGAACTGATCCGGGGAAGCCGTTCCAGAGGAACGCTGAAAACGGCTGCCATTGTAGGCTATACCAATGCAGGGAAATCTACACTTCTGAATACTCTTACCGGTGCGGAAATCCTGGCGGAGGATAAGCTTTTTGCCACTCTGGATCCAACTACAAGAGTGTTGGAGCTGAATGACGGTCAGCAGATTCTTCTGACAGATACCGTGGGATTTATCCGAAAGCTGCCGCATCATCTGGTGGATGCCTTTAAGAGTACACTGGAAGAGGCAAAGTACGCAGACTATATCATCCATGTGGTAGATGCGTCTAATCCGCAGGCGGAAATGCAGATGGAGGTAGTTTATCAGACGCTCAGGGAACTGGGAGTTTCCGGAAAAAAGGTGATTACACTTCTGAACAAACAGGATCTTGTTTCAGAATCCGGACTGCGTGACTCCCATGCCGACCGGGTTGTAAAATGCTCCGCAAAAAACGGAAAAGGTCTGGATGAACTGAAGGAAGTCCTTTCCGGATTTCTGGCAGAAGAGCAGGTTTATCTGGAAGAGCTTTATTCCTACAGAGAGGCCGGAAAGATCCAGATCATCCGCGAGCACGGTCAGCTTCTTTCTGAGGAATACAGGGAGGACGGGATCTTTGTTTCTGCAAAGATACCGACAGAGCTTTTTGTGCGGGTCATGCCGGAAAAATAAAAAAATCCGACAGTATTCAGACTGGCGAAAAGGCCGGAAATGCCTGTAAATACAGGAAAAAGAACCATCATATATAGTGCTTTTGTGATGCAAAACACAATATATGGTGGTTTTTCTGCTCTCTGGATGGTTGACGGATACAGGATAGTCTGATAGAATGTAAATCAGACTTTTATAATTTATTATTTAAGGTGTAGTAAGGGAGGAAATAGCAGTATGTTTCAGGTAGTTAAACGAGACGGAGAGATTGCTGATTTTCAGATGGCAAAAATATCATCCGCGATCAATAAAGCTTTTGAGGCAAAAGAGAAAAATTACAGCCAGGACATGATCGATCTTCTGGCTCTCCGGGTAACGGCGGACTTTCAGGATAAGATCATGGACGATCAGGTAACGGTGGAGGACATCCAGGACAGTGTGGAAAACGTGCTGATCCAGGCAGGCTACAGTGATGTTGCCAAGGCTTATATTCTTTACCGGAAGCAGAGAGAAAAGATCCGCAATATGAAATCAACGATCCTTGACTACAGGGAAATCGTAAACAGCTATGTCAAGGTGGAAGACTGGAGGGTTAAGGAGAATTCCACAGTTACCTATTCCGTGGGTGGACTGATCCTCAGCAATTCCGGTGCGGTGACGGCAAATTACTGGCTGTCCGAGATCTACGACAATGAGATCGCAGAGGCACACAGAAATGCAGATATCCATATCCACGATCTTTCCATGCTTACCGGCTACTGTGCGGGCTGGTCTTTAAAGCAGCTGATCCAGGAAGGCCTTGGAGGTATTGAGGGCAAGATCACTTCCGCTCCGGCGAAGCATTTAAGCGTACTCTGCAACCAGATGGTGAATTTCCTGGGAATCATGCAGAATGAATGGGCGGGAGCACAGGCATTTTCTTCTTTTGATACATATCTGGCGCCTTTTGTCAAGGTGGATAATTTAAGCTACCATGAGGTAAAGAAATGTATTGAATCCTTTATTTACGGTGTAAACACACCAAGCCGCTGGGGAACTCAGGCGCCGTTTTCCAATATCACTCTGGACTGGACCGTACCGGACGATCTGGCAGAGCTTCCGGCTATTGTAGGCGGCAAAAATATGGACTTTAAATATAAAGACTGCAAAAAAGAAATGGATATGGTCAATCGTGCCTTTATTGAGACTATGATCGAAGGCGATGCCAATGGAAGAGGATTCCAGTATCCGATCCCGACCTACTCCATCACAGAAGATTTTGACTGGTCTGATACATTGAACAACCGGCTTTTGTTTGAAATGACAGCGAAATACGGAACACCGTATTTCTCCAATTATATCAACAGTGATATGAAGCCCAGTGACATCCGCAGCATGTGCTGTCGTCTCCGCCTGGATCTCCGGGAACTGCGCAAAAAGAGCGGCGGTTTCTTTGGCTCCGGCGAAAGCACCGGATCGGTAGGCGTTGTTACCATCAATATGCCGCGTATCGCTTATCTTTCCAGGACTCCGGAGGAATTTTACCGGAGACTGGATCATATGATGGATATTTCAGCCAGATCTCTGCACATTAAGAGACAGGTGATCTCCAAACTTCTGGATGAAGGTCTGTATCCTTATACAAAACGTTATCTGGGAAGCTTTAACAATCATTTTTCCACCATTGGTCTGGTGGGAATGAATGAAGCTGGTCTCAACGCCAGATGGCTGGGCTGTGATATGACAGACGAGCGTACCCAGAAGTTTACCAAAGAGGTTCTGGAGCATATGAGAAACCGCCTTTCTGATTATCAGGAGCAGTATGAGGGTGAGCTTTTCAACCTGGAGGCAACTCCGGCAGAATCCACGGCTTATCGTCTTGCCAAGCATGACAGAAAGCGCTGGCCGGACATCAGGACAGCAGGTAGCAAGGGGGATACTCCGTATTATACAAACAGCTCCCATCTTCCGGTGGAGTTCAGCTCTGATATTTTTGACGCTCTGGATATTCAGGATGAGCTGCAGACCCTTTATACCTCGGGAACGGTATTCCATGGCTTCCTTGGCGAGAAGCTGCCTGACTGGAAAGCAGCCGCTTCTCTGGTCCGTAAGATCGCAGAGAATTATAAGCTTCCGTATTATACCATTTCTCCTACTTATTCCGTGTGCAGCGAGCATGGATATTTAAGCGGCGAGCATTTCACCTGTCCGAAATGCGGCAAAAAGGCAGAGGTTTACAGCAGGATCACAGGCTATTACCGTCCGGTACAGAACTGGAATGACGGTAAGGCGCAGGAGTACAAAAACAGAACCTTATATGATATCACTCATTCTACGCTGAAAAAAGTCCATACCAGTATGGTGACCATGACAAAGGATGATATGAAGCTGGAGCCAGTGGAAACCCATAAGTATCTGTTTACCACCAGCACCTGTCCGAACTGCCGGATGGCAAAGAAGATGCTGGAAGGAGAAAAACTGGAGGTCATCGATGCCGAAAAGAACCCGGAAATGGCAAGACAGTTCGGCATTATGCAGGCGCCGACTCTGGTGATCACCGACGGAGAACACCTGAAAAAATACGTGAATGCCTCCAATATACAGAAGTATGTGGATGAGGAGCTTTCATAAAAAATAAAACATCCCTGCATGGAATGAATATCCATGCGAAATAGGAATGACGGAATATCCCCCCCGGTAGCTTGTTGGGTACAGGGAATTCTGATAAGGTAGGTAAGACATCAAAACAAAAGGAGAAGGAAACCATGAAAAACAAAGGTTTAAAAATGATCGGGCTTTTTCTGGCGTGCACTCTGGCGATCGCTCCTGCGTCTTACGTATCTGCAGATGAAAAAGGGGAAACGCTTGTATACGGCAGCGGGGATTATACAAGAATCAATCCGGCAATGGATGAACATGGAGAGATCAATATTCTGATTTTTAATGGACTTACTGCCCATGACGGAGAAAATCAGGTGGTTCCCGGTCTTGCGGAAAGCTGGGAGTTTGATGAAGCGGCATGTACTTACACCTTTCATCTGTCAAAGGATGCCAAATGGCAGGACGGGGAAGACGTTACGGCAGATGACGTAAAATTTACCATCGAGGCGATCATGGATCCGGAGAACGGTTCTGAGAACGCGCCGAACTTTGATGACGTAGAGGAAATCACAGTGGTTGACGAGGACACGGTGGCCTTTCGGCTGACGGCTCCGAATGTGGCATTTCTCGACTATATGACAATGGCTGTTCTTCCAAAACATCTTCTGGAAGGAGAGGATATGCAGACCTCTGACTTCTTCCGCAATCCGGTAGGTACAGGTCCGTACAAGGTGGAAAGCTGGGATGAAGGACAGGCGATTACCCTGACAAAGAATGAAGATTACTTCAAAGGGGAACCGAACATTGACACGATTGTATTTAAGATCGTTCCTGACGACAACGCGAAAGCGCTTCAGTTGAAATCAGGAGAACTGGATCTTGCCCTTCTGACACCGAAGGATGCGGCTTCTTTTGCAGAGGATGGGGCATTTGCCTGCTACGATATGAAAACAGCAGATTACAGAGGAATCATGTTTAATTTTGGAAACGAATACTGGCAGAAGAACAGAGATCTGATCCCTGCAGTGTGCTATGGACTTGACCGCCAGGCGATCATTGATGCCGTGATCCTCGGACAGGGAATGACTGCATATGGGCCGCTTCAGAGAAATACCTATAATAATGAAGAGGTAGAGCATTATGATTATGATCCTGAAAAGGCAAAAGCCGTTCTGGAAGGGGCAGGATGTGAGATGGGTGATGACGGATTCTACTACCGTGACGGAGAAAAAGTGGGATTTGTGATCAGTGTCAGCTCCGGCGACCAGGTTCGTATCGACATGGCTCAAATCGCAGCTCAGCAGCTTCAGCAGATCGGAATGGATGTTACGGTTGATATCCCGGCTGAGACTGACTGGAGCGGACAGATGGCATTTCTGATCGGATGGGGAAGTCCTTTTGACGCAGACGACCACACCTATAAAGTATTTGGTACGGATAAAGGTGCCAATTATTCCAGCTATTCCAATGAACTGGTGGATCAGTATCTGACAGAAGCCCGTCAGTCAGATGATCCGGAGGTACGCGCAGAGGCATATGATAAGTTCCAGGTGGAACTGGCCAAGGATCCTGCTTACGCTTTTATTTGCTATATTGATGCGAATTACGTTGCAGAGTCTTCCCTTCAGGGAATCGATCCGGATACCGTTATGGGACATCACGGAGTGGGTATCTTCTGGAATGTGGCAGACTGGACAATCGAAGAATAAGATTTTACAGGAACAGATAAGGGGCATTTATGCCCCTTATCTGTTTTGGGTATAGAAGGAGTGACAATGGAAAACCTTTTGGAAGTAAAAAATCTGTCGGTCAGCTTTGACAGTCCGGCAGGAGAGGTACAGGCAGTCCGGGATGTTTCTTTTTCGTTGAAAAAGGGAGAGGTGCTGGCAATTGTGGGGGAGTCGGGATGTGGTAAAAGTGTGCTTTGCAAAAGTATTATGAAACTTTTGCCGGCAAGCGCCAGGATAAAAGAAGGAAAAATCCTGATCCGGGGATGCGATATTACGAATTACAGGGAACAGGACATGCAGAAGATCAGAGGAAGCATATTTTCCATGATCTTTCAGGATCCCATGACATCCCTGAATCCAACAATAAAGATCGGTCAGCAGATTGCAGAGGCAATTCTGGTACATGAAAAAAAGATGACAAAGGAGCAGGTTTATCAGAGAGTCATTGAACTTATGGAACTGGTAGGCATAGACCGTCCCCGGGAACGCTTTCACCTCTATCCATATAATTTTTCCGGAGGTATGCGGCAGAGGAGCGTAATGGCCATTGCTCTGGCATCAAATCCGGATATTTTATTTGCAGATGAGCCAACGACAGCTCTTGATGTGACGATCCAGGCACAGATCCTGGATCTTTTGCGGGAAGTGCAGGAAAAGCTGGGAACAGCTACGATTCTGGTGTCGCATGATCTGGGAGTTGTGGCAAGGGTGGCAGACCGGGTTGCGGTGATGTATGCAGGAAAGATCGTGGAAACAGGAACGGCAGAGGAAGTCTATTATGATCCGAGACATCCGTATACATGGGGACTTATGCGTTCCCTTCCTGCTTTTTCCAAAGGTAAGGACAGCCTCTATACGATCCCGGGAATGCCCCCTACGCTGATCAATCCGCCCAAAGGTGATGCATATGCCTGCAGGAATGAGTATGCGCTTGGAATTGATTATGAAAAAATGCCCCCGATGTTTCGGATCACAGACACGCATTATGCGGCAACCTGGCTTTTAGATAAACGGGCACCTCAGATTATTCCGCCGACAGGAGGGACAAAACTTGGATAAAGAAGTACTTGTAGATGTGCAGAATCTGACGCATCAGTTTCAATTGACAAAAAAGACAGCAATACGTGCAGTGGACAACATTTCTTTTCAGATTTATAAAGGGGAGATCCTGGGGCTGGTAGGAGAATCCGGTTCCGGAAAATCAACTGCGGCCAGATGTCTGATGAACATTTATGAGCCGTCGTCAGGATCAATCAGGTATCATGGGATTGATATCTGTGACAAAAAGCAATTCCGGGCCAACAAAAAAATGCTTCAGACAAGAAGACAGATTATTTTTCAGGACTCCGGATCCAGCCTGAATCAGAGGATGAAGGCTTCCGAGATCATAGCAGAGCCGATGAAGATCAGCCATATGACTCCGCCCAGAGGAAGCTACAGGGCAGAGTCACAGTTTCAGATGAAGTATGTAGGGCTGGACCAAAGCTTTCTTGACCGGTATCCTTCCGAATTGTCAGGAGGACAGCGGCAGAGGATCGCTATAGCAAGAGCACTCAGTATGGAACCGGAATTTCTGGTTGCGGACGAACCGGTTGCAGCTCTGGATGTGTCGATACAGGCACAGGTGATCAATCTTTTTAAACACCTGCAAAAGGAGCATGGATTTACCTTCCTGTTTATTGCGCATGATCTGGCAATGGTGGAATATCTCTGCGACCGGGTGGGTGTTATGTATCATGGAAAACTGGTGGAGCTTGCGCCGGCCGGAGAATTGTTTTCAAATCCTCTTCATGGATATACGAGATCGCTTTTGTCTGCGATTCCAATCCCGGATCCGGTCAGAGAACGACAGAGAAAGCTTCAGGTATATGACGGGGCGGATCTGGGAGACGGCAGGTTTACGGAGGTCTCTTCCGGTCATTTTGTATGGAGAGCGCAAAAAGGAGGGGATATGCATGAAGAAGCGTAACTGGCTGATATACTGCGGGAAAAAAATCATGGCATTTCTGCTCAGCGTGTTTGTTCTCTCAGTGGCAGTATTTTATGTTGCACGCCTTGCGCCCGGAGATCCTCTGGTCTCCTATTATGGAGAGCGGGCGGAAAAAATGAGCCCTCAGGAACGGCAGTGGGCAATGGAAAAGCTGGGACTGGATCAGCCTGTTTATATCCAGTATGGAAAATGGGTAAAAAATGCTTTTCACGGGGACTTTGGCATTTCCTTTAAATATAAGCAGGATGTTGTGGAAGTGATCAGCGGACGAATCGTAAACACACTTTTGCTGGGAGGCATTGGATTCCTTCTGATCTTTGCAGGCTCTCTTCTTCTTGGCGTGCTCTGTGCATGGCATGAGGACAAATGGGCGGATCGGATCCTGTGTAAGCTTGGAACCATATCAAGCTGTATTCCGGAATTCTGGCTGTCGCTTGTTCTGATACTGATCTTTTCCGTTACTCTGAAAATCCTTCCGAGCAGCGGAGCCTACACGATCGGAAAGGCAGATGATATTGCGGATCGAGCCATTCACCTGATTATGCCGCTGACGATCGTGACTCTGGAGCATCTCTGGTATTATGCATATATGATACGAAATAAGATCCTGGAGGAAGTGCGGGCAGATTATGTCCTTCTGGCAAAATCCAAGGGGCTGAACAGGAGGAAAATTCTGTTTCGCCACTGTCTGAGAAATGTTATGCCTGCCTATCTCAGTATTATGGCAATAGCAGTACCTCATGTTCTTGGCGGGACCTTTGTTGTGGAAAGCGTGTTTTCCTATCCGGGGATCGGAGCATTGTCTTATGAGAGCGCCAGATACCATGATTACAATCTTCTGATGCTTCTTTGCATGATGTCAGGAATCCTTGTGATTTTCTGTAATATTCTGGCGCAGACCATCAACGAACATATCGATCCCCGTGTAAAAACAAATGAAGTAGTGGAGACATCGGAGGTGACCGGTTTATGACAGATACAGCTTTTGAAATTGTAGGGCAGCGTGACATACAGGAAGAGCAGCCTTCTCCAAAGAAAAAATGGTATCAGGGGAAACCAGTGCTGTCAGCAGGAATCCTGGCGGTGATTCTGATCGGATGCTTTTTTGCAGAGGCAGTTATGACAAAAGATCCTTCCTATATGGATCTTCTTAATTATAATAAGGCGCCGGACGGGGAATTTCTGTTCGGAACAGATACCATGGGAAGAGATATTTTTTCCATGATCTGGTATGGAGGACGGATATCCCTGACGATTGGGGCTTTGTCTACCCTGATCTCTACGGTTGTGGCAGTTGTGATCGGAGCCTTCAGCGGCGCGGCGCCTCAGTGGCTGGACAATCTGCTTATGCGTTTTACGGAAATTTTTCTGAGTGTTCCTTCACTTTTGCTTGTGATTCTTTTTCAGGCAATCCTGGGAAAGGCCAATGTACTCAGTCTTTCCATTGTTATTGGCCTTACGGGCTGGACAGGCATCGCCAAGGTGGTACGAACAGAAGTGAGGCAGATACGAAACAGTGAATATGTGATTGCGTCAAGATGCATGGGAGGAAGATTTTTTCATATTTTGTGGAAACATCTGGCTCCGAACTTTGTCTCTTCCATTATGTTTATGGTGATCATGAATGTGAGGAGTGCGATCATATCAGAGTCCACGCTTAGTTTTATGGGAATCGGACTGCCCCTTGAAATTGTTTCCTGGGGAAGCATGCTGTCTCTGTCTGAAAAAGCGCTGATGACAAATTCCTGGTGGATCATTCTTATTCCCGGGATTTTTCTTGTAGGAACACTGCTGTGCCTGACGAATATAGGAAATTATATGAGGAAACATGTAAACCGGAAGGAAAGCAATCTGTAATCGGAAAGGGAATGAGAAAGGGGGTGGAAACAGGTGCTTGATACAAAAGAAATACAGTGCTTTGCAGCCTGTGCTCAGACAGGATCCTTCAGTAAAGCGGCTGAGAAACTGTTTACTACGCAGTCCAGTGTCAGCAAGATCGTGAAGGCAATGGAAGAAAAGACAGGAATGGTTCTTTTTGAACGGCTGTCGAAAGGAATCCGGATGACGCCTGAGGCAGAAAAAATATATCCATATGCAATCCCAGTTCGTGGTTTGCGGATTATTTTGTTAAATTTTACAGGCTGAAGCAGGAAGAGGAACTTCACTATCAGATCCATTCCGCAGACTGCAGGGAGATCGTAGAGCGTGTGAGAAAAAGAGTGGATGACATTGGATTTGTGTACATTATGAAAAATCAGACAGCTGCGTTTCAGTATTATGTTTCCAGAAATTATCTGGAATTTACACCCTTAAAAGAAACAGAAGCTACCATATATTATGGCGGGGGAAGCAGCCGGGAACCGGAAACCGAAGGATCCCTTGATTTTTCCGGAATGAAGCTGGTCCAGAGATTTCCGGATGAGTTTTCTCCTGATAATTACTGGAATATTGTGGATTCAAACGGGAGAGCTGCTTCAGAAGCGGAGATCGTGATTACTACAAACAGCGATTACATTATGGAAAGACTTCTGCAGTCAGGAGATCTGGCAAATATCAGCGGCGGGTATCTGTCAGGAAAGCCGGAGCAGGAGATATCGAAAGGAAAAGCCTGCTCTGCATCAGAAACAAGGATCCTGTTTGGATATGTAAAAAGAAAGGGTGAGAAGCTTTCAGAGGCGGCAAATGATTTTCTTGAATTTCTTATCAGCAGCCTGAAAGACTGAATGAGCAAACAGTCCCTGACCTGCACTCAGGGCTGTTCGTTCTCATGTGCCTCCTGATCAAATAGATAATTACAAGTGTCCTTTTATGATTGTACACGCTTTTGCCTCTGCGGGCAATGAAAAAGTGGCAGGGAAATTTCTGTTTACATTTCCCGGATAAGAACGTATAATGGGGTACGGAGTAAGGAGTGTGAACAGGAATTATGGAACAAAAGATAAATAAACAGCAGTTTATGCGGGGGCTCCATGATGGAGTCCCTATTGCTTTGGGATATTTTGCCGTGTCCTTTACCTTTGGCATGATGGCGGTATCGGGAGGATTGTCTGTATGGCAGGCAACGCTGATATCGCTGACGAATCTTACCTCAGCGGGACAGTTTGCAGGTCTGGATATTATGATCGCCTGCGGCTCTCTGTGGGAAATGGCTCTGACCCAGCTGATCATTAATCTGCGCTACAGCCTGATGTCATTTTCTCTGTCCCAGAAGCTGGAAAGAAATCTGGCTCCCTGGCACAGATTTGCAGTGGCCTTTGGCATGACGGATGAGATTTTCGGAGTCAGCGCCAGTCAGCCGGGACGACTGAATCCTTTTTATAATTACGGAGCTATGAGCGTGGCTGTTCCGGGATGGACCTTTGGTACTCTGACAGGAGCCGTTGCAGGAAATATCATGCCGGGATTTCTGGCAAGTGCGCTGAGCGTGGCGATTTACGGCATGTTTCTGGCAGTGATCATCCCGCCGGCAAAGAAGCATCGGGCAGTCCTGAAGGTGGTAGTGGGAGCGATGGCAGTCAGCACCTTGTTCGCCTGCACACCGGTTTTGAATAAAGTCTCTTCAGGCTTTGTGATCATTATCACAACCCTGGCAGTGGCGGGAATGGCTGCATATTTCTGCCCGATAGAGGACGGAGAGGAGGAAGACGCGTGAACTGGAGCATTTATAAGTACATTCTGGTAATGGCGGGAGTGACTTACCTGATCCGTATGCTTCCGCTGGTGCTTTTTAAAAAGGAGATCACCAGTCCGTTTTTGAAATCCTTTTTGTATTATGTCCCCTATGCCTGTCTGGCAGCTATGACTTTTCCGGCCATTCTGACAGCGCCGTCCTCGGGAATGATCGCCGGCGCGGCCGGGCTGGCGGCTGCACTGATCGCGGCATACCGGGAAAAAAGCCTTCTGACTGTGGCGCTTTTTGCCTGCGGAGCGGTATTTGTAGTAGAGAGAGTGATGGAAATAATTGGGTAAGAAGAGTAGAATTAAGGAGTTTCGCACTTTATATTGTTAAAGTAATGAAAAAATGTTATACTGTAAAAGTCCTATATGTGAAACCTGAGAACGTACATGGATAATTTATTATGCGGAAGGAAGTAGAACATGTCAGATCAGTTAGAGATACTTCGTGAAAATCTGGAACAATGTGATGAGATCATTCTGGATGCGCTCCTTATGCGCAATCGTATCGTGGAGGATATTATGGCCTGTAAAGAGGCTGAAAATATTCCGATTCTTCAGCCGGAACAGGAGCTGAAGCAGGAAGTCTGGCTTGAGAAGAAACTGGAAGGCAGACGACATAAAAAAGAGGTGGAGGATGTATTCTTCCGGATCAGACAAAACAGTAAGCAGATCCAGGCCCGTAAGCTGTTCAATTATAATATTGTGCTGATTGGATTTATGGGTGCGGGAAAAAGTACAATCTCTGATTATTTAAGAACGGCTTTTGCCATGGAGGTTGTAGAAATGGATCAGATTATTTCAGAAAGACAGGGAATGAGTATTTCTGATATTTTTGAGACATATGGAGAAGAATATTTCCGTGATCTGGAAACCAATCTGCTGATTGAGATGCAGTCCAGAACAAATGTGGTGATCTCCTGCGGAGGAGGCGTGCCCATGAGAGAACGTAATGTGACAGAAATGAAAAAAAATGGAAAGGTTGTTCTTCTTACGGCAAAACCGGAGACTATTCTGGAACGAGTGCGGGATAATCATGACCGGCCGCTTCTGGAAGGAAACAAAAATGTGGATTTTATTGCAGGTCTTATGGAAAAGCGTCGCCAGAAATACGAAGCTGCCGCAGATATTATCATTGAAACAGATGGCAAGAATGAACTGCAGATCTGTGAAGAGCTGATACAGGGGATTTTGAAAAACTGATTTGAAATATGTCAGATGAATTGTTTGGCAGTTTTTTGTTGTAAAACAGAGAAAACTGAGCTAAAATTAGAATACAAATTTTGACGTTGTAAAGTGCGAAATTTTGAGACGGACGTCACAGGAGGAGAAAATTATGGAACACAGGATTAAGGGAACAACAGGGCTTTTGATGCTGATTGGCAGTCCGGTAGGTCATTCCGGCTCTCCGGCCATGTATAATTTCAGCTTTCAGCATAACAACCAGGACTATGCATACATGGCTTTTGACATTAAAGAAGATCAGGTAGGGGCGGCTCTGGACGCCATGCGGCTTTTTAAAATGAGGGGAGCCAATGTGACCATGCCCTGCAAAAATGAAGCGGCAAGGCTTGTAGATGAGCTTTCTCCGGCAGCAAGGATCATCGGGGCGGTCAATACCATTGTCAACGAGGACGGAAAGCTGATCGGCCATATCACAGACGGAACCGGATTTGTACAGAATTTAAGAGAACATGGAGTTGACGTAAAGGGCAAAAAAATGGTGGTTCTCGGCGCGGGAGGAGCAGCTACAGCCATTCAGGTACAGTGCGCTCTTGACGGAGCCGCTTCCATTACGATCTTTAACCCGGACGATCCGTTTCTTGAGCGGGCAGGAAATACTGCGGAAAAGCTGAAAAAAGAAGCGCCGGACTGTCAGGTACAGGTATTCTGCCTGGAGGATCAGGAGAAGCTGAAGGAAGAAGTGGCAAAGGCAGATATTCTTGTAAACGGAACTCTTGCGGGAATGAAGCCTCATGAGGACACCACGCTGATCACAGATAAAACCATGTTCCGTCCGGATCTGGTGGTGGCTGATGTGGTTTATAATCCGGAAGAGACCAGACTTCTCCGGGAGGCAAAGGAAGCCGGATGCAGAACCGTAGGCGGCAAGGGAATGCTTCTCTGGCAGGGAGCTGCAGCCTATAAGCTTTATACAGGAATGGAAATGCCGGTAGAGGAATATCGGAGATTTCAGGAAGAAAACCAGGAAAAATAAAACGGAAAAAGAATTGCTTCAGTAAAAAAAGCCGGGTGGACAGGGAACAGAAGAAAAGTTCTCTGCCATTCGGCTTTTTGGTTTTACAGAAAAAACTGATTATTTTTCCAGGAAAGAAAGGTCGATCTCACCTTCAAAAACCGTAGTGGCCGGACCGGTCATGTAGACCAGATTTTCCTGACGGTTCCACAGGATCTCCAGATCGCCTCCCAGCAGTTTGACGGTGATGGGAACATCTTCATCCACCAGACCGTTTAAGGTGGAAGCCACTGCAACGGCACAGGCACCTGTTCCGCAGGCAAGAGTTTCTCCGGAGCCTCTTTCCCATACGCGCATCTGAAGGGTATGCCGGTCAATAACCTTTACAAACTCAGTGTTGATCCGGTCCGGAAAATTAATATGATTTTCAAACAAAGGACCGATCCTGGCAATATCCAGACCATCCACATCGTCCATATAGACAATGGCGTGGGGATTTCCCATGGAAACAGCGGTGATATGGTAGGTTTCTCCGTTTACATCCAGAGGCTCATTGATCACCTGCTCCCTGGGAGATACTACAGGAATGGTTTTTGCATTCAGAATGGGAGACCCCATATTAACCTTTACAGAGGAAACCTTGCCGTTTTTGACGGTAAGATCCAGATATTTGATGCCGCTTTTAGTTGCCACACTGATATTTTTCCTGTTTACAATGCCTTTATCATAGGCGAATTTCGCTACACAGCGGATTCCGTTTCCACACATGGCACCCTGTGAGCCGTCCAGATTATACATATCCATTTCGCAGTCTGCCACATCAGACGGCTTTACCAGGATCAGTCCGTCTGAACCGATCCCAAAATGCCGGTCGCTGACAAATTTTGCCACTGCGGAAGGGTTGTTTACGGTTTCCTGGAAACAGTCTACATAGACATAGTCGTTTCCGATTCCCTGCATTTTTGTAAATTTCATAAAGCTCCTCCTCGTTATTTATACACTGCAAAGCCGGAAAAGGGATTTCCATGCCCTGCACCCCTTGTTTTATAACGTTACCAGTATATAGAAAAAATGTTATGGTTTTGTGAAATCAGAATAAAAAAAACGGAAATTTTATAACAGATTCCGAAACTCTGGGAAGGGAATAAGGCTTCTTTCCAGAATACCGGTGATCTGAGCAATCAGGATCCCGTAATTGGTAATGGGGACATTCTGGTCACGGCAGCATGCGATCCGGTATTTCATTTCTCTTTCGTTGAGCATACACCCTCCGCAGTGAACCACCAGTTTATAATCGGAAACATCCTCTGGAAATTCAGTTCCGGAGGTAAAGACGAACTCCGGATCCGCACCTGTGAATTTCCGGATCATTCCGGGAATCTTTACGGTTCCGATATCGTCGCACTGCCGGTGATGGGTACAGCCTTCTGCGATCAGGATCTTATCGCCGTTCCGGATGTTTTTCAGAGCGGCGGCTCCTTCCACAGATGTACCAAGATCTCCCTTGTATCTTGCAAACAGGATGGAGAAAGAGGTAAGGGCAATATCCGCAGGAGTGTCTCTGGAAACCCGGGCAAAAGCCTGGCTGTCTGTGATGACAAGCCCGGGTCTTACACCCTTTGAAAGAAAATGCTCCAGTGTGTCCTTTAACTCGGTGTCTCTTACCACAAGGGAAAGCGCACCGCGTTCCAGAATGGCACGGATGGTCTGCTGCTGGGGCAGGATCAGCCGGCCTTTTGGAGCGGCCTTGTCAATGGGAACTACCAGGATCACCAGATCCAGAGGTCTGATAAGATCACCGACCAGTGGATATTTATGCGTATCCTCCGGCTTCAGGGAGGCGATTTTTTCCTTTAATTCATGTATCCCTGATCCGGTGGCTGCACTGACGAAGATTTCATTAGAAGCAGTGTCGGTATGAAGAGCAGAGGATGCAGCGGAAGGTTCCCCGGGAAGAAGATCAATCTTATTATAGACCAGCAGCCAGGGAATGTTTTTTTCCTGAAAGCGGCGGATCAGAGCCTCTTCATACTCCGTTTTGCCAAGAGTGCTGTCCACCACAAGCACAGCGATATCTGTTTTGTTCAGAACCTGGTAGCTTTTTTTGATCCGGAGCGCTCCCAGCTCCCCTTCGTCGTCGATCCCCGGGGTATCAATGACCATTACCGGCCCAAGCGGCAGCAGCTCCATGGTTTTGTATACCGGATCCGTGGTGGTTCCCTTTACATTGGAAACAATGGCAAGATCCTGACCGGTAACCGCATTGATGACACTGGATTTTCCGGCATTGCGTTTTCCGAAAAAGCTGATATGGATCCGCTCGGAAGCGGGCGTCTGGTTCATTCCCATAGATTTGTCCTCCTTTGATCTGAAAAAAATAATTTTTGCATATAATTATCGTTTTTTGTGC
>PPYE01584809.1_pt1 | contig 58931 bp, 61 predicted proteins | sample 1559881 | NCBI WGS metagenome assembly PPYE01 (sample SAMN08240022, study PRJNA423297) | Human gut metagenome, whole genome shotgun sequencing project.
ATCCATTCGTGATGTGCCAATGGCGGACCATACAGAGGAATGTCTGTTGGAATTAAAGAGGCGTTATATACAGGCAAATTATCCACAGTCACGATCGACTCCGGGAAACATAAGGGCTCCTGAATTTCTGACAGCAGTTTGACAGCAGTTTGACAGCAGTTTTCAGGCTCACTTTACCACTTCACATTATGTAAAGCCCCTGTAACCAGTGGGCTTCTTCTGGTTACAGAGGCTTCAAAGGGGAGGATAAGTATTTCTACTTTTTCTTTTGTAATCCTCGAAGAGCGTCACATCTTTGTGCCTTCCCTCCGTGGACTACTTATAGTATGACCGGAATCAAACAAGCTATACAAAAGAAATGAAAAAAATTATTTTTTTATCCAGGGAGCTAAACATGAAAAAATACTTCCAGGGATGTGCAGTGAACAAGTATATCAACATCACATCCGTATTCACCATATACGAAAAAATCTTTGAAGACACTTATTATTTTGACGGCGAATCCCACGACTTCTGGGAATTTGTCTGTGTACTGGACGGTTCACTGGGCGTGACGGCCGGGGAAGATGTATGTATTCTGGAAAGAGGCCAGTCCGTTCTGCACCGTCCCATGGAGTTCCATCGTCTCTGGTCGGAAAAAAAGACGGAGCCTCATATCTGTGTGATCTCCTTTGCCGCGGACGCTATGCCTCAGATAAAAGAAAAGCAGTTTCAGTTGACCGAGGAAGAATACAACACCGTATCCGGCCTTATGGAAAGAGCGGGCAGCATTTTCCACAGAGACCGGGAAATCCATGGAAAAAATTTCTTGCAGAGGGTATAAAGGGCAGTCATGACGGCATGGACTGGCTGGAGTTTGAAGCATTCTTTGACAGTGTGAGAAATCACAGACCATGCCCCATTGATGTGTACGATGCAGCGGCGTGGATGTCCGTCACTGCCCTTTCAGAAGAGTCCATTGCCCTTGGCGGACATCCCGTGGCAATTCCTGATTTTACAAATGGAAAATGGATCCTGGCAGGGGAAAACCGCGAAAACGCCTGTTAAAAGTAAGGATTGAAAAAATCCGCCATATCGTATATACTATATCTGTCAGGCGTTTCGGGACGCCTCAAAAATACGATAATAAGTAAAAGGTGGTAAAGATACATGGCATTATTACAGGAATGGAGAGATGTTGCTTATTCTCAGGAAGCAGACAAAGCGCAGCTGCAGAAATTCTGGACCAACTATTTTCTGATCGAAAAAGGAATCTATGAGAAACTTCTGACCAATCCGGACGAAGTAGTTCGCGGCACAGTGAAAGACCTGGCTGATAAATTTGAAGTTGACGTTATGACCATGGTCGGATTCCTGGACGGCATCAATGACAGTCTGAAAGTACAGAACCCGATTGAGGAGATGGACGAGAATACCGAGGTAAATCTGGGATTTGATAAGGAAATGCTCTACAAGAATATGGTAGACGCAAAAGCAGACTGGCTGTATGAGCTTCCCCAGTGGGACGAGATCTTCACAGAGGAGCAGAAAAAAGAGCTGTACAAGGAGCAGAAGAAATCCGGTACCGTCGTAAAAGGACCGAAAATCGGACGTAATGATCCATGTCCATGCGGAAGCGGTAAAAAATATAAACACTGCTGCGGCAGAAATAAATAATCAAATAAGATGCAGTATTTTCAGAGGGGCGGTGGAGAACCGCCCCTTTGTGTTTAGAAAGGATACGAATGAAGACTTTATGCATGATCCTGGGGAGCCTTTGTTCCCTCTATTTTATAGGAATTACAGTCTATGCAGGCCTGTCCTCCCTGTTTCCCTGCATCTGGGCAGCAGGCGGCGTTTTCTTCTATGGAATCGCCGTACTTCTCCATCTGAACAGCAGATACGGCGTGCTGGCCGGATTTTCACTTCCGCCGGTTATAAAAAACAGTCTTATTGTTCTGGCAGCCCTCTGCATCCTTGTCTTCGTGACTGTGGAGGCTCTGATATTTACGGGGATGTTCCATCAGCCTTCGGAAAATCTGGACTACCTGGTCGTGCTGGGCGCCCAGGTAAACGGTACAAAGCTGAGCAACTCCCTGAGACTCCGGGTGGAGCGTGCCATGGAGTATCTGGAGGAAAACCCTGAAACAAGAGCAGTCCTCTCCGGGGGGAAGGGAACAGGGGAGGATATCACAGAGGCTGAGGCCATGTACCGCTATCTGGAGAAAAAGGGCATCTCCCCGGAACGCCTTCTGAAAGAGGGGCATTCCACAAACACCAGTGAGAATCTGAAATTTTCTCTGGAGATTATTGATAAAAAGGAAGACAACAGAGGAAAAGAGGCATCCATCGGGGTAGTTACCAACAATTTTCATGTGTACCGGGGTGTCAGCCTTGGGAAAAAGCTGGGATGCAGGCATATTGAAGGAATCCCGGCAAAAAGCAATGCGTTTTTACAGGTGAATTATCTTGTGAGAGAATTTTTCGGGGTCCTGAAGGACAAAGCAGTGGGAAACATGTAACAGGCAGTAAAAATGTTAATTTTCAGCAATCGGAGAAGAATAAATGTTAAAAATCAGTACGATCAAAGATAATTGTTTTCCTGCCATGTATCAGCGCGGGAAAGCACTTTTTGAGAAAAAAGACTATAAGAGTTTTTTGATTGAGAACTATCAGGAAGACGACAAAGAAGTCAGTGCCCAGGTGAAGGGAAGCGAAGGCAAATGGTATGAGACAACGGTTGTCTTTGATGCAGAGGATGAGATCATGGACTATATCTGCAGCTGCCCGGCAGCCGGAGCGTATTTTGGTATGTGCAAACACTGCGTGGCAGTGGCGCTTGCCTACCGGGACACCCAGATGCCGGGAGATTCTCTTGGTACCGTTGATTTTCCTTCAAAAATCCCCGCAAACCGCAGGACATCTGATACCCTGAAGGATACCATTGCAAAATACGCGGTGCGGAACAATGCGTATCTGCTGGGGGAGTATTACGGACAGATACGCCTGGAACCGATCATCACCTCTTCTTATGACCAGTTTCAGATCGAATTTAAAATAGGTGCCGGCAAGCTGTATGTCTTAAAAAATATCTGTAAAATGCTGGACTGTGTGGAAAAGGGAAAATATGATTCCTATGGAAAGAACCTGGGCTTCATCCACGACCGCTCTGCCTTTACCCCGGAAGCTCTTTCCTGGATCGACCTGCTGACCGACTGCCTGAAGACGCAGTTTCACAACATGGAGTTCAGCAGCCAGGTATATAGTTCCAATTTTCGTAAAATCGGTCTGAGCAATTACGGCATGGACAGGGTCCTGCAGAAATATACAGGCGGAACCATAGAGATAGACGGAAAGCCTTATCAGGTCTTCAGCGGCGATCCGGTGATCAAGATGGAGATCGTAAAGACAGAGGAGGAGGGCGCCAGTATTTATCTGCATTCTCCAAAGTGGATCAGAGGTACGGTCCATGACTATATGCAGACAGAGGATACGATCTATCAGTGTACACCGGAGTTTTCCAGGGATATGATGCCCATCATCAAAGCGCTGAATACGGACAGTATACAGTATTACCGATATCAGCACAGGGACCGCACCATTTTTCTCAATCGGGAAGATTATACCGCGTTCTGCGCAGCTCTGCTCCCTATATTGGAACAGTATGCGGATATCCAGATGAATGACATTGATTTTGACGAATACCAGCCCCAGGAGGCAGAGTGCAGCGTCTACCTCAGTGTGGATGAGAAGATCCGGGATGCCATCCGTATGCGCGCACAGGCCGCTTACGGAACCACGGTCTATGATCTTTTTGACGACGTGGACCCCTCCAGCCAGTACCGCGATATGCAGAGGGAGGGAGACCTGAGAAGATGTCTGGAAAAGTATTTTGACATCTGTAAAGGTACAGGGGAAAACTGCGGCCTGTGTACCTCAGAAGAGAAAATGTATGAGCTTTTGGACATGGGATTCCATGAAATCCGTGAACTGGCAGCGCTTTTTGTAGATGATAAGATCCGTGGAATGCGCATTCTCCCCTCTCCGAAGGTCAATGTGGGCATTGGTCTGTCCGGAGATCTGCTGAATCTGGATATCCGGGTGGAGGACATGGATCCGGGAGAAATGGAACACATCCTCCAGGGCTACCGCAGACGGAAAAAGTATTACCGTCTGAAAAACGGTGATTTTATCAGCCTGGAAGACAATGGCCTTTCCCTGGTATCCGAACTCTCCCAGGGACTTTCCTTTGACGAGAAAGAGTTTGGGGAAGGCAGCTTCCAGGCTCCAAAATACCGGGCTTCCTATATAGCGGAAACCTTGAAAACACATTCCGGCAAAGTGGATACCAGACGAAGCACGGAATTCAAACAGCTCATCCGCGATATGAACAGCTATCAGGACAGTGATTTTGAGATCCCCGGGGAATTGAACGCGGAGTTGAGAGAATATCAGAAGAACGGATTCCGCTGGCTGGCTATGCTGTCTCAGTGGGGCTTCGGCGGCATTCTGGCAGATGATATGGGGCTTGGCAAGACACTGCAGGTCATCACACTGCTGGAAATGAAGAAGGAGGGCGCGCTGATCGTCTGTCCTGCCTCCCTGGTCTATAACTGGGAGAGCGAAATCTCCCGGTTTGCGCCTGACCTGACAGTAAAAGCGGCGGTTGGAAACAGCCGGCAGAGAAAAGAAATCATAGAACATGCGTCCAAAGCAGATATACTGGTCACTTCCTATGATCTTCTGAAACGTGATCTGGATCTGTACAAAGAGAAGGTCTTTCCATATATGGTCATAGATGAGGCGCAGTACATCAAAAATCCGGCCACCCAGGCTGCAAAAGCTGTGAAGGAGATACCGGCGGTACACAGCCTGGCACTGACGGGAACCCCTATTGAGAACCGGCTCAGTGATCTGTGGAGTATTTTTGACTTCATTATGCCGGGGTATCTGTACAGCTACAAAAAATTCAGGGAAGAACTGGAACAGCCCATTGTCCAGAATGAGGACAGAGACGCCATGGATCGGCTGAAGCGCATGGTGACCCCCTTTATTCTGCGCAGAAAGAAGCAGGATGTGTTAAAAGACCTGCCGGACAAGCTGGAGAAGACCATCTATGTGAAGATGGAGGAGGAACAGAGAAAGCTCTACGACGCCAGGGTTGCCAGACTGCAGATGGAGCTGTCAGGCCAGAGCGAGGAGGATTACCAGAGCCAGCGCATGAAATATCTGGCAGAGCTGACAGGGCTGCGGCAGATCTGCTGCTCCCCCCTGCTCTGCTACGAGAATTACAGAGGCGGCTCCGCAAAACAGGAAAGCTGCGTGGAGCTGGTACAGGATTTAGTACAGGCGGAACACAGAATTCTGCTGTTTTCCCAGTTTACCACCATGCTGGAACTGCTTGCGGCGGAATTTGACAGGGCGGGATTTTCTTATCTCTATCTTTCAGGGAAGAATACAAAAGAACATCGCCGGGAGATGGTGAAAAAGTTTCAGAACGGGGAGGCCCAGGTCTTCCTTATTTCCCTGAAAGCAGGGGGGACCGGACTGAATCTCACAAAGGCGGACGTTGTCATCCACTATGACCCGTGGTGGAACGTGGCAGCCCAGAACCAGGCTACAGACAGGACCCACCGCATCGGACAGGAGAATATTGTAACAGTCATGAAAATAGTAGTGAAGAATACCATAGAGGAGAAGATTCTGTCTCTCCAGGAAAAGAAGGCCCGTCTTGCGGAAAACGTTATGGAAGGGCAGGCAGTGGCAGACCACAGGTTCAGCAGGGAGGAGCTTCTGGAGTTGATAAAATAGTGCCGGATGCGGGCAGAGACCCTGTGTTTTCTCAGAGAAAAATGGTTGACAAAAATATTTCTGCCGTTATAATGAAAAGTAGATTCATACAGAAAACGCGATGACGAGACGAGTAAAATGCGGAAGTTCCCAGAGAGGGCTGCATATGCTGGAAGCAGCCTGTTCAGGAAGCATTTGAAAACTACCTCCGAGCGGCCCCGATTCGGCCCGGTGATTCCGTTATCATCAAATGAGTGGTGAACCGGTCTTCTGAGAAGAAGACAGTGTACAACAAGGGTGGAACCGCGAGTAATGACAGTTACCCGTCCCTTGCAGTCAGAAATGGCTGCATGGGACGGTTTTTTTGCTGCGCGGGAAAGCTGCAAAGGAGTCCGCCGTCATCGCAGGAACCAGCAAATGCAGAGAGAAAAGGAGAAGCAGAGGAATTATGATTATCACATTAAAAGACGGGTCAAAGAAAGAATATGATCATGCCATGTCTGTGATTGATATCGCTTCCGATATCAGCGAAGGTCTGGCAAGAATGGCTTGTGTCGGAGAAATAGACGGACAGGTGGTGGATTTGAGAACAGTTGTGGACAGCGACTGTGAGCTGAGCATTCTGACCTTTCAGGATGAGGGAGGCATGGCAGCATTCCGCCACACCGCATCCCATATCATGGCCCAGGCGATCAAGCGCCTGTATCCGGATGCCAAGCTGGGGATCGGACCATCCGTTTCCGATGGCTTCTATTATGATATTGACAGGGAAATCCCCCTGACAGCGGAGGATTTGGAAAAGATCGAAGCGGAAATGAAGAAGATCGTGAAGGAAGGCCTGCCCCTGGAACGCTTTGAACTTCCGAGAGAGGAAGCCATTGCCTTCATGAAAGAAAAGGAGGAGCCTTACAAAGTAGAACTGATTGAAGACCTGCCAGAGGATGCTGTGATCAGCTTCTACAGACAGGGAGAATTTACAGACCTGTGCGCAGGCCCCCATCTCATGACTACAAAACCGGTGAAGGCATTCAAGCTCACAAGCCTTGCAGGTGCCTACTGGAGAGGCAGCGAGAAAAATAAAATGCTCACCAGGATCTACGGCACGGCATTTACTAAGAAAGCAGACCTGGAGGAACATCTGGCAAGGATCGAGGAGGCCAAAAAGCGTGACCACAGAAAGCTGGGCAAAGAGCTGGGCCTGTTCATGATGCGCGATGAGGGCCCTGGATTCCCCTTCTTCCTGCCAAAAGGCATGGTGCTGAAAAATACCCTTCTGGATTACTGGAGAGAAATCCACACAAAAGCCGGCTATGTGGAGATTTCCACTCCGATCATGCTGAGCCGCCATCTGTGGGAAACCTCAGGTCACTGGGACCACTATAAAGAGAATATGTACACAACAGTCATTGACGAACAGGATTTTGCCATTAAACCCATGAACTGCCCGGGCGGCATTCTGGCTTACCAGTCTGAACCGCGTTCCTATCGCGACCTGCCCCTGCGCATGGGCGAACTGGGACTGGTACACCGCCATGAAAAATCAGGCCAGCTTCACGGACTCATGCGTGTGCGCTGTTTTACACAGGACGATGCCCATATTTTCATGACACCGGACCAGATCAGGGATGAGATCAAGGGGGTAGCCAGCCTCATTGACCAGGTTTACAGCCTGTTCGGTTTCAAATACCATGTGGAGCTGTCCACACGCCCTGAGGACTCCATGGGAAGCGATGAGGACTGGGAGATGGCAACAGAGGCTCTGCGGGGCGCTCTGGATGACCTGGGACTTGACTATGTGGTAAATGAAGGGGATGGTGCCTTCTACGGACCCAAGATCGACTTCCATCTGGAGGACTCCATCGGCAGAACCTGGCAGTGCGGAACGATTCAGCTTGACTTCCAGCTGCCCCTTCGTTTTGAGCTGGAATACATCGGCGCTGACGGGGAAAAGCACCGTCCAATCATGATCCACAGGGTAGCATTCGGCTCCATTGAGCGTTTCATCGGTATTTTGATCGAGCACTTTGCAGGTGCATTCCCCACCTGGTTATCACCAATCCAGGTGCGTGTTCTGGCAATCTCCGACAAATATATGGATTACGGCAAAAAAGTCCTGGCGCAGCTTCAGGAGGCGGGAATCCGTGCGGATATGGATACAAGGGCTGAGAAGATTGGATACAAGATCCGTGAGGCCAGACTGGAAAAGATTCCGTATATGCTGGTCGTAGGCGCCAAAGAAGAGGAGGATGGCCTTGTGTCCGTGAGAAGCCGTTTCCTGGGGGATGAGGGACAAAAAGACCTGGGCGGATTTATCACAGCCATCAAAGAAGAGATCAAAAGCAGGGAAATCCGTGAAGTGAAAGCAGAAGAGCAGAAATAAATTTATAAAAAAATCAATGGTATAAAAAAGTACAGCCGGACGCATACTATTTCCGACGAAATTTAAAGGAGGAAATGACTATGCCATTATTAAGCTGTACTGCAAGAACCTGTATTTATAACAAAGATGAATACTGTTCCAAGGGAGACATTCTGGTAGACGGAAGCGATGCAAAGGTTGCAGACGAGACCTGCTGCCGCAGCTTTGAGGAAAGAGGAGAATCTGCATCCAATTCAGCCGCTGCTGAAAGCTGCGGATGCCGTACCATTGATGTGGACTGCCGCGCATGTACCTGTACCTTCAACAAAGAAGAGAAATGCCATGCAGACAAGATCACCATCACAGGCGGAAGTGCCTGTCGCTGTGACGAGACAAAATGCGGAAGCTTTGAAAAACGATAAGATATGAAAAAGAGCCGTACCTGTGGAGAAATTCACAGGTACGGCTCTCTTTTACTCAGACTTTGATCCAGCCCATTGCCTCAGAAACTGCAAAGATCAGAATCATGATCAGGCAGATAGGTGCGATCCATTTCAGCATTATTGTATAGAATTTTTTCATTTTGAACGGTCCGTTCAGCTCCACTTCATCACACACAGCTTTTGGTTTGATGAAGAAACCGATACTGATACAGGTCAGAATGGCTACGATCGGCATCAGCACACTGTTGCTCAGAAAGTCGAAGAAATCCAGAAGTCCCAGTCCGATGATCTGGACGAAATCCAGCGGTCCGAAACCAAGGGATACCAGCGCGCCCAGAAGCAGTACATATATGGTGACCACAATGGTAGTTTTCCTTCTGCTCCAGCCCAGTTTGTCGCGGATGATAGACACATTGGTCTCCATCAGTGAGATGGAGGAGGTCAGTGCCGCGAACAGAACCAGAAGGAAGAAGACTGCACCGATCAGTCCGCCCAGTGTCATGTTGTCAAATACCTTAGGCAGAGTGATGAACATCAGGGATGGTCCCTTGCTCAGCGCCTCTTCATTGCCGCCGGAGAATACGAATACGGATGGAATGATCATAAGACCTGCCAAAAAGGCGATTCCGGAATCGAATATTTCAATCTGGCGGACAGATTTTTCCAGGCTGTTGTCCTTCTTCATATAGGAACCATATGTGATCATAATACCCATAGCCAGTGACATGGAGTAGAATAACTGTCCCATGGCAGCCAGCACTGTGGTAGCTGAGAAACGGCTGAAATCAGGCAGCAGATAGTATTTCACACCTGCACCTGCGCCCGGTCTTGTGATACAGAAGACAGAAATGCCCAGTGTCAGTACGATCAGCACAGGCATCAGGATCCTGCTGGCTTTTTCGATTCCTTTTTCCACGCCGGCGATTACGACAATGGAAGTCAGCAGAACGAAAACTGCAAACCACAGCACCGGTGAACCGGCCTGGGTGATAAATCCGGTAAAATAGTCATCCCCGGCAGCAGCAGATACATTGCCGCTGACAAAAGTGATCAGGTATTTGATCACCCATCCGCCGATAACACAGTAGTAGGGCGTGATGATAAACGGAACGATACAGGCCAGATATCCGACGAAACCAAATCGTTTGTCCAGCTTTCTGAAAGCTCCGACTGCGCTCAGACCGGTTTTCCGGCCAATGGCAATCTCTGTAACCATCAGTGTAAACCCTAGTGTTACGGCGAGAATAAGATAGACGAGTAAGAAAATGCCTCCTCCGTATTTTGCTGCAAGGTACGGGAAGCGCCAGAGATTTCCAAGACCGACCGCGGAACCCGCAGCGGCAAGGACAAATCCCATCTTGTTAGAAAATGCTCCTCTTTTTTTCTCCATGATTCTCTCCCTTTTTTCGATGCTTTGCGCATCTTTTGTTGTATGTGAAACATTATGCCATTTTTTCAGACAAAAGACAATATTTTTCTTATAAAAATAATAAACAAAATTATATTTAACACTTGACGGAGCGAAAATGGTGTGATAGACTTACCTAGTCTGAAGAAAAAGAAAGCAGAGTATCCACTCTCACCTTAGCACAATCGCGTGACTATGGTTAATACGGTAATAAACGAAGCGCCTTCAGCGTTTTCTTTATGCGGATATGTGTGGATAGTCGATCGTCGTCTATCCATTTTTTTCTTGTTTCTTTCAGGATGTTTTATGAGGTGGAAGGCCGGACGGCCGGCCAGGAACAGAGTGTTTTATCAATATTATGGAGGTGCACTACAATTAGCGATTTAATGATTAATGAACAAATCAGAGACAAAGAGGTACGTCTGATCGGCGCGAACGGAGAACAGCTTGGAATCATGTCTGCCAGAGATGCGCAGAAGCATGCAATGGAAGCAGGGCTTGACCTTGTAAAGATTGCCCCGACTGCGAAACCGCCCGTATGCAAAATTATCGATTATGGTAAGTACAGGTACGAATTAGCACAGAAAGAAAAAGAAGCTAAGAGGAAACAGAAAACCATAGAGATTAAGGAAGTGCGTTTGTCCCCTAATATTGAGGAAAACGACCTGAACACCAAGGTCAATAATGCCAGGAAATTCTTAACCAAGGGAAATAAAGTCAAAGTGACCTTACGTTTCCGCGGAAGAGAGATGGCACATATGTATAAGAGTAAACACATCCTTGATGAGTTTGCAGAGTCTGTAGCTGATATCGCGGTGATTGAAAAAGCACCGAAGGTAGAAGGCAGGACTATGACCATGTATTTGACAGAAAAACGTTAAACACGTTCACTAAAAGAGTCTAAGGAGGAATAAAAACATGCCAAAAATGAAAACAACGAAAGCTGCTGCTAAGCGCTTCAAAAAAACAGGTACAGGATTATTAAAGAGAAATAAAGCTTACAAGCGCCATATCTTAACAAAGAAATCTCAGAAGAGAAAGAGAAACCTGAGAAAAGCAGCTATCACAGATGCAAGTAACGTAAAAGCAATCAAGAAAATTTTACCGTACATCTAATTACAGGATAGGTTCTAGAACAGGAGGAAATTAAGAATGGCAAGAATTAAAGGCGGATTAAACGCTAAGAAAAAACACAATAGAGTATTAAAACTGGCGAAAGGTTACAGAGGAGCACGTTCCAAACAGTACAGAGTTGCAAAACAGTCTGTTATGAGAGCCCTGACAAGCTCCTATGCAGGAAGAAAGCAGAAAAAACGTCAGTTCAGACAGTTATGGATCGCACGTATCAACGCTGCAGCAAGAATGAATGGTCTGTCCTACAGCAAATTCATGTATGGCTTAAAGCTGGCTAACATTGACCTGAACAGAAAAGTTCTGGCTGATATGGCTATCAACGATGCAGAAGGCTTTGCAACACTGGCAGAGCTGGCTAAATCCAAAATTGCTTAATTCGTAAGGAACATACGGCCGCTGCCCCAAGGAGCAATCCCGGGGCAGCGGCTTTTTCTTTTTGATGCGCGTTACGGATTGCACACTGCTGTCCCGCCAGGTGTTTTCAGGCCAAAAGCCCCGTAAAAAAGTATCGACGTAATTCTGAAAAAGAAGTAAAATATCCTTTAAGATATGTTCAGAGGATCCTGGAGAGCTACGGCGTGCACTGCATGGGTATGGCTGAGAACGGTTTCCGCCAGTGCCGGTGATGATGAGATCCTGAACAGAGACAGAACCTTTATCACAGATATTGTGAAATTATTATTTTGATATTTTATCATATTGACGTGTGAAGAGAGAGTCTTTTCAGAAAAATAAATACATATAAATAGAAGGAACAGTTTGGCCGGAGTTGCGAAATGGGTAAAAATAAAATAGGGCTCTGTCTGGCAGTCCTTCTGGTTCTGACAGCAGCGGCAGCACTGAAATACAGTATGGGGTCTATTGGACAGATGCACATACAGACAGCAGGCGAACTGTCTGATGAGGAGCACCCAAAGATCGCGCTGACCTTTGACGACGGCCCTCATGCGGTCTATACCCCAAAACTTCTGGATGGTCTTAAAAAGCGCGGCATCCATGCCACCTTTTTTCTGATCGGCAAGAATATTGAGGGAAATGAGGAGCTTGTGAAACGGATCCAAGAGGAAGGACACCTGATCGGCAGCCATACCTACAATCATGTGCAGCTCAATAAATTATCCGAGTCAAGAGCCAGGGATGAAGTGTTAAAGGGCTGCAACAAGATATATGAGACCACAGGAACCTATTCCTCTTTTGTGCGCCCGCCCTACGGCGCCTGGAAAAAGAACCTGGATTTCTGCATTACCATGATCCCTGTGTCCTGGAATGTGGATTCTCTGGACTGGAAAACGCAGAATACAGAAAAAATTGTAAAAAGGGTAGTGAAAGATGTGGAGGAAGGTGATATTATTTTAATGCACGATATTTTTGATACCTCCGTGGAAGCAGCCCTGCAGATCGCGGATGCGCTTACGGAGGAAGGGTACCAATTTGTGACAGTGGATGAACTGTTGCTGGAATAGGAGAACATAATGGATCTATTTGATTATATGAAAGAACAGACTCTGGAGAATGAATCGCCCCTGGCCTCCAGGATGCGCCCCACGACACTGGAAGAAGTGGTGGGGCAGGAACATATCATCGGTAAAGGAAAGCTGCTTTACCGTGCCATCAAAGCGGACAAGCTGGGCAGTGTGCTTTTCTACGGGCCTCCGGGCACGGGAAAGACCACGCTTGCCAAAGTCATTGCCAATACCACCAGCGCCCAATTCCAGCAGATGAATGCAACGGTTGCCGGAAAAAAGGACATGGAGGAAGTGGTGAAAAAGGCGCAGGACTATCTGGGCATGTACGGGAAGAAAACGATCCTTTTCATTGATGAGATACACAGGTTCAATAAGGGACAGCAGGATTACCTCCTTCCGTTTGTGGAGGACGGAACCCTGATCCTCATAGGCGCCACCACAGAGAACCCCTACTTTGAGGTAAACAGCGCCCTGATCTCTCGTTCCATTGTCTTCGAGCTGAAGCCTCTGGAGCGTGAGGACATCAGCAGGCTTCTCATTCGGGCCGCCACGGACGTGGAGAAAGGGATGGGAAGCTATGACGTGGATCTGGAGGAGGATGCCAGGGAATTTCTGGCGGATATCGCAGGCGGGGATGCCAGGGCAGCGCTGAATGCCCTGGAACTGGCTGTGCTGACCACAGAAAAAGCGGCGGACGGAAAGATACATGTGACCCTGGACGTGGCCACTGAATGTATCCAGAAGCGGGTGGTGCGCTATGATAAGACCGGTGACAATCATTATGATACTGTGTCCGCATTTATAAAGAGCATGCGTGGATCTGACCCGGACGCGGCAGTTTATTATCTGGCAAAGATGCTGTACGCAGGTGAGGATATCAAGTTCATTGCCAGAAGGATCATGATCTGCGCCTCAGAGGATGTGGGAAATGCAGATCCGCAGGCGCTGGTGGTGGCAGTGGCAGCAGCGCAGGCAGTGGAGCGCCTGGGCATGCCGGAAGCACAGATCACCCTTTCCCAGGCCGTGACCTATGTAGCCAGTGCGCCCAAGAGCAATGCTGCCTGCATGGCGGTTTTTAACGCATCCGAATCTGTGAAGTCCGTCCGCACAACCGTACCGCCCCATCTTCAGGATTCCCATTACAAAGGGGCAGCCAAGCTGGGACATGGTGTGGGATATAAATACGCCCACGATTATCCGAATCATTATGTGGAGCAGCAGTATCTGCCGGCAGAGATATTGGGGAGTCATTTTTATGAGCCTACGGAGAATGGATATGAAAAGAATATCAGAGATTATCTGGAACGGATTCGCAGAGAATAGAGGTAAGTATGCCCGGGGCATTGTGGAACTTATGGCACAGTCAATATGCCATAAGCCACACAATGCTCACAGGAGCATATCCAGCAGGCTTTCATAGACCTGTTTGCTTTTGTTCTTCCATGCCGCACACAGCGCTTCTGCGGCTTCTTTTGTGGGCACGGTCAGTGTCATATCTATGAGGGGGATATCTCTTTCTTTTGCCTGACAGCGCACGAGATACCCTTCCTTATCACTTTTGTAGTAGTCAGCCATGGCGGAGCGTTCTTCCTTCAGTTCCATGGAGTTCTCACGGAAGAATTCCCCGATATCTTTTTTGATATCCTCGGATACCTCCGTTCCAAAGTATTCCAATGTCTGATTTCCCGATTCCGTTATCTTCAGATAAGAAGCATTGCGCACAGTCTCGGAGCGCACCAGGCCGGACTCGATCAGCTCAGAGATTGCCTGCTGGAGATGAAAGTAATTGGTATATCCTTTGTCCAGTATAAATCCTGATATCTGTGCGTTGCTCAGTGGGAAATCCACCTTCTGCAGCATGTATAGTATAATCAGTTTGTATAAAGTGAGTGGTTCAGCCATAAAGAATCCTCCTTTTTCATGCCCTCTGCGGTACATCGGAATCTGTGCAGAGCCGTCCCTGGTAAGCGCCCCGGACCTTGCACTCATGGTGCAGGGTATTGAGGACTGTCTTCTTGGCACTGCTCCAGAGCGGTGCTAAGAGAAGCTCTTTCGGTCCGTCCCCGGTAAGCCGGTGCACTACGATGCGGGGGGACAGATGTTCCAGACAGGCAATGACAAGATCTATATATTCCTCCATTGTATAGACAGAGAATCTGCCGTCCCCATAGTCCTTTGCCAGGTCTGTGCCCTTCAGGACATGGAGAAGCTGCAGCTTGATTCCCTGGATATCCTGTGTATTTAAATAGGAGATAGTATCCAGAATATCATCTTTTGTTTCGCCGGGGAGTCCCAGGATCGTATGCACGATAACTTCCAGATTCCGTGCCCTCAGTCTGCGCACAGCATCCTCAAAAACAGAGAGGGGATACCCTCTTCGGATGTATGCAGCAGTGCTGTCATGCATGGTCTGCAGTCCGAGCTCCACCCATACCGGCTTCTGTTCATTTAATTCAGCCAGAAGCTCCAACACATCCTCCCCCAGACAGTCAGGCCGGGTACCGATGGACAATGCCACAATATCGGGATGTGAAACAGCCTCCGTAAAAATCTTCCGGAGATATTCCACAGGTGCGTAGGTGTTGGTGTATGCCTGAAAGTAGGCGATATAATGGGCCGCATTTCTTTTGTTGCGTATTTTAGCTGCCTGCTCATCAATCTGCTGTGTGACAGACAGATTCCTGTCACCTGCAAAATCCCCGGAACCGCCTGTGCTGCAGAAGATGCAGCCTCTGTTTCCCAGCGTACCGTCCCGGTTGGGACAGGTCATGCCGCCATTTAAAGCCACCTTATAAACTTTTTCTGAAAACCGCTCCTTCAGCATATGATCAAAAGAGTGATAGGGTTTTCCATTCCATGCATTCATATCCAGAAACCTTTCCGTTGTATGCCGCAGCAGCTCCATTGAGGAACCGTTGCGGTCTGTTTCTATTATCATACCAAAAGGAAAAATCTTTTACAAGTGAAAATACGAAAGGTTAGCCGGCGGGTATCCTTAATATTTTCACAGTTATTTGACAAAAAGAGCCGGGCATGTTATGTTTTTTCATAGGTATTTGCAAAATGGAAAACAAAGAATGAGGTGGTTATAATTGAAGAAAAATAAAATCCGCCGTATGGTCTGTGCCCTGGCAGCAGCAGTTCTGACGGCGGCGGCGCTGACTGGCTGCGGAGCCCCAAAAGACTGTGAAGGGGAGGGGAAGATCACAACCATTGAAAAAGGTGTTCTGAAAGTCGGCATCAATCTGAATGACGGCTCCATGGGCTATGTGGATGAAAGCACAGCAAAACCGGCTGGCTTTGCCCCGGATACAGCCGCCAAAGTGGCAGAAAAACTCGGACTTTCCCTGGAAATCATAGACACCACAGAGGAAAATCTTCTGAATTCCCTGGATGCAGACTTATATGACTGCGTTATCTCTACTGTAGGCATAACCGAATGGAATAAAGAACACTACTCCGCCACAAAAGCCTACGCAGATGTTTCATCGGTACAGGATAAACTGGGAGAAAAAGCGGAATATACCAAACTTGCCGTATTTGGCAAAAAGGGAAGCTGTCTCATCCCCGCCATACAAAACAAGGCTTTGAGTCCGTTGATAAAGGACGGAACGCTGAGTGAGATTTCTAAGAAGTATCTGGAAAAAGATATCATAATAAAAAAGTAAAGAACAAGGCAGAATGCGGAAACGTCTGGATTCTGTCTTGTTCTTATATTATTTCGGGCCGGCCGGCCGCTTTACGGACACTTTATCAAAAAACTTGTTATTTTTTCAAAAAACATCTTGATTTTTTCCCCCGTCAATGGTAGCATGAGTATATAGTTTAATGGATAAACTAATTCATAAGGAGGTCAATTCCCATGAAAATTTTAAATGTCAGGGATGCCGAATTCAAGGCCTATGGTAAGGTCGTGGAAGGTCTTGATGTGAGCAGTCTTCTGAAAGCGCTGGAGAAAACGCCAAAGCCCGACGATGTCATCTATGTTGCATCGGATGAGAAGCTGGAAGCCTGTGATTGTGCTGAGAAAATTGCATACAGCCTGTTCGGCGGAATGCCCATCCAGATAGGCTACTGCAACGGAAGCAACTATCTGCTGAATGCGGTGGAATACCACAGGGACAGCGAGGTGAATGTAGCGCTGACCGATTTGATCCTGATTCTCGGAAAAGAGCAGGATATTGAAGCAGACAGTACATATGACACATCAAAGATGGAAGCGTTTTTAGTGCCGGCAGGAACCGTGATCGAGGTTTACGCTACCACACTGCACTATGCTCCATGCAATGTAAACGGAAACAAATTCTGTACGGCAGTCATCCTTCCGAAAGGAACCAACACAGACGCGCCGGCTGCACAGAATAACACCGGTGAGGACAAACTCCTTTTTGCCAGAAACAAATGGCTGATCGCCCACAAGGACGCCAAAATCGAAGGTGCATTTGAGGGATTGATCGGTGAAAACCTGTCCGTAAAGGATTGTTGAGCAGAAACCAATTTAAATAAAGATAAAATTCAGGAGGATAAGAATTATGAATTTAACAAACATGCCGGAATTAAAACTTGGTATTGTGGCTGTAAGCCGTGACTGTTTCCCAATGTCTCTGTCAGAGAACAGAAGAAAAGCAGTCGTTGCATCCTACAAAGGGGAGATCTACGAATGTCCAACTGTTGTGGAGAGTGAAACTGACATGCAGAAAGCTTTAAAAGAGCTGCGTGAGGCAGGCTGCAACGCCCTGGTTGTTTACCTTGGCAACTTCGGACCTGAGACAGAGGAAACACTTCTGGTTAAATATTTCCACGGACCGTCCATGGTAGTGGCTGCCGCTGAGGAAAGAGGTGACAACCTGGTTCAGGGCCGCGGCGACGCATACTGCGGTATGCTGAACGCAAGCTACAACCTGAAACTGCGCAACTTAAAAGCATACATTCCGGAATACCCGGTAGGAACACCGGAAGAAGTGGCAGAGATGATCGCAGACTTTGCACCGGTTGCACGTGCGCTGGTAGCAGTGAAGAACCTGAAGATCATCAGCTTTGGACCGCGTCCGCAGAACTTCCTGGCTTGCAACGCACCGATCAAACGTCTCTATGACCTGGGTGTTGAGATCGAGGAAAACTCTGAATTAGACCTGTTTGAGAGCTACAAGAACCATGCAGATGACCCGCGTATCCCGGATGTTGTAAAAGATATGGAGAGCGAGCTTGGTGAAGGCAACATGAAACCGGAAATCCTGCCGAAACTGGCGCAGTATGAGATCACACTGCTTGACTGGGTTGAGGCTCACAGAGGATGCAGAAAATATGTGACCCTCACAACAAAATGCTGGCCTGCATTCCAGACCCAGTTCGGATTCGTTCCCTGCTATGTGAACAGCCGTCTGACAGGACGCGGTATTCCGGTATCCTGTGAAGTGGACATCTGGGGAACTCTGAGCGAATACCTGGGAACTGTTATCAGCCAGGATGCCGTTACGCTTCTGGATATCAACAATACTGTGCCGGCTGATATGTATGAAGGTGAGATCAAAGGCAAATACGACTATACACACAAGGATACTTTCATGGGCTTCCACTGCGGCAATACTGCATCCGGAAAACTGTCCTTCTGCTCCATGAAATATCAGATGATCATGGCAAGAACCCTTCCGGAAGAAGTGACACAGGGAACCCTGGAGGGAGATATCGCTCCGGGTGAGATCACATTCTACCGCCTGCAGAGCACAGCAGACTGCAAGCTGCGCGCATACATTGCACAGGGCGAGGTTCTGCCTGTTGCAACACGTTCCTTCGGTGCAATCGGTGTGTTCGCGATTCCGGAGATGGGACGTTTCTATCGCCACGTTCTGGTTGAGAAGAACTATCCGCATCACGGAGCTGTTGCTTTCGGACACTTTGGAAAAGCATTATATGAAGTATTCAAATATTTAGGCGTGGAAGTGGAAGAAATTAACTACAACCAGCCAAAGGGCGTTCTGTATCCCACAGAAAATCCATTTGCATAAACCGCAGAGTGATCTGCTGACAAAATCCAGGAGGCTGCCCGAAAGAGCAGCCTCTATCTGAACATGCTGCCAAAGCGGAGCATGTATTTATAAGAAATAAGGAGAATCAAGCATGTTATATATTGGCGTGGATTTAGGAACCTCTGCCGTAAAGCTGCTTCTGATGAACGGCGAAGGCAAAATAGAGAAGATCGTTTCCAGGGAATACCCGCTTTCCTTCCCTCATCCCGGCTGGTCTGAGCAGAAGCCGGAAGACTGGTGGAAAGAGAGCCTGGAAGGTATCCGGGAACTAACTGCAGACTGTGACAAAAGCCAGGTGGCCGGTATCAGCTTCGGCGGACAGATGCACGGACTGGTTATCTTAGATGAGCAGGACAATGTGATCCGTCCGGCTATTCTGTGGAATGACGGAAGAACCGGTAAGGAGACAGATTATCTGAACCAGGTGATCGGAAAAGAGAAACTGTCCCAGTATACAGCAAACATCGCATTTGCGGGATTTACCGCACCCAAGATCCTTTGGGTAAAAGAAAATGAACCGGAAAACTTTAAGAAGATCAAAAAGATCATGCTTCCAAAAGATTATCTGGCATACAAACTGTCCGGTACACACTGCTGTGACATGTCAGATGCCTCCGGCATGCTGCTTCTGGATGTAAAGAACCGCTGCTGGTCAAAAGAGATGCTGGATATCTGCGGAATCACTGAGGAACAGATGCCGAAACTCTTTGAAAGCTATGAAACGGTGGGCACTCTGAAACCGGAGCTTGCCGCTCTGCTGGGCATTCCGGCCTCCTGTAAAATCGTGGCAGGCGCAGGAGACAACGCAGCCGCAGCAGTAGGTACGGGAACCGTGGGCGACGGCATGTGTAATATCTCCCTCGGAACCAGCGGAACTATCTTTATCTCCAGCAAGGATTTCGGTGTGGACCCCAACAATGCCCTTCACGCGTTTGCCCATGCAGACGGATGCTATCATCTGATGGGCTGCATGTTAAGCGCTGCCTCCTGCAACAAATGGTGGATGGATGAGATCATCGGCACAAAGGACTATGCAGGAGAACAGGAAAAAATTGAGAAGCTGGGCGAGAATAATGTGTATTTCCTGCCTTACCTGATGGGAGAGCGCTCTCCCCACAACAACCCCAACGCCAGAGGAACCTTCATTGGTCTTACCATGGACAGCACAAGAGCTGATATGACACAGGCCGTACTGGAAGGCGTTGCCTTTGCTATCCGCGATTCCTTTGAGGTGGCAAAATCCTTGGGTATCCGGATTGAGCGCACAAAAATCTGCGGCGGCGGCGCAAAAAGCCCTCTGTGGAAGAAGATGATCGCCAATATCCTGAATATCAAGGTGGATGTCATCGAATCCGAGGAAGGCCCGGCCCTGGGCGGCGCTATGCTGGCTGCTGTGGCAAACGGTGAATTTGCTTCTGTCGAAGATGCTGCTGCCAAAATCGTGAAAGTGATCGACACTGTGGAGCCGGAACCGGAACTGGCTGCAAAATACGGGGAAAAATACCGCAAGTTTGCAAAGATTTATCCCACAGTGAAAGACCTTTTCAGTGAGATTATTTAAGAAATGTTAAGATTACTGCTGCTGCAGGCCCATAATAAGCCTGCGGCAGCAGTTTTTTTCCGTATCCTTATCCGGTAAATGTTGCTTTCCCGCGGCAAAGTGTGCTATACTGTGCCAGTGTAATCGAGAGATATATGAGGTGAAAATAATGAAATACGTTTTGGATGTGCATACCCATACCCTTGCAAGTGGGCATGCCTATAATACAATCCGTGAGATGGCCATGGCTGCATCTGAAAAAGGGCTGGAGCTGCTGGGCATCACGGAGCATGGAGTTGCCATGCCCGGCACCTGCAATGCCTTTTACTTTGACAATACAAAAATGCTGAACCGCCGCATGTTCGGTGTGGAAATGCTGTTCGGCGTGGAAGCCAATATTATGGACTATAACGGAAACCTGGATATGGAGGAGCGCCTTATGAAGCGCATGGATGTGGTGATCGCCAGCATGCATATCCCCACCATCAAGCCCGGAACCCGGGAAGAGAATGCCTATGCCTATCTGGGAGCAATGAAGAACCCCTATGTGGATATTATCGGGCATCCGGATGACGGGCGTTATCCCGTGGATTTTCTGGCACTTGTGCAGGCCGCTAAGGAGTACCATGTACTGTTAGAGCTGAACAACAATTCCCTGGATCCCCGCTGCAGCAGGGAGAACGGGGAGGAGAATGTGAGGACCATGCTCAAATATTGTATGGAATATCAGGTCCCCATTGTCATGAACAGTGATGCCCATGTGGACGAGCTGATCGGCTGCCGCTGCTATTCGGAAAAAATCATAGAGGCAATGCAGTTTCCCGAGGAGCTGATCGTCAACCGTTCTGTGGAAGAATTGAAGAAATATGTGCATAAAAACAAAAATTAATAAAAATTTAATACTTTAGTACAAAAAAATCGCACAAGACTGCTTTACTTTAAAATTTTAGTGTGCTACTATATATACGGGTGATGTGTTACTACATTTGGGGTGAAAACTAAACAATAAGGAGAATGTATGTATATGAGCAAGAAAATTCATACGGAGGCAGTAGACTCCCTGTTTGATGCTGTCCTCAGTTTAAAGAACAGAGAAGAATGTTATCTTTTTTTCGAGGATGTGTGTACAATAAATGAGATTCTTTCCCTTTCACAGCGCTTTGAAGTTGCCAAGATGTTAAAGGATAAGAGAACATATCTGGATATCTCTGAGAAGACAGGGGCGTCCACTGCTACGATCAGCCGTGTCAACAGAAGCCTGAATTACGGCAATGACGGATATGAGATGGTCTTTGAGAGATTAGCAGACAAAAAAGAAGAAACAGAAGCATAAAAAAGCGAAGCCGGAACTTAGAAAAGTTCCGGCTTTTCTTTTTTTGGCCCATCATATTGCCGGGATACCGGATATACACCAGCTTCGGGAGAGGCATGGATAGCCGTATGGCTATCCATGCTTTTTCACTAAATACTCTCCCGGATTTTTTTCAGATAACGGACAGAAATGTCACAGGTGTATCCGGCGCTTAGTTGAACATAATGGTTTTTACTGTCAATGCTTTTGATATGGTTTTTATTTACAATAATAGAGCTGTGACAGTGCAGCATGTAGGGGGCAAGGAAGGGCTCTAACTCTTTTATGCTGCCACGGACTTCGTGTGTACCATTTGCAGTATAAATAAGGAGCTTATGGGTTCCGGGTACTTTAGTAATAAAATAAATGTCTTCCTGATACAACTGGATTATCTGGCGGCCTTCTTTTATTTTTAAAGTTTCTGATGACCGGGCAGGGTGAAATTCCCTTTCATGTATAGTATCGAGAGAATGGGCGATACGGCTTCTTATCTGCGCAGGGCTGTCTTTTGCAATGAAATCTGTGGCGGTAATCTGATATTCCAGAATGGTAAGGCTCAATTCCGAATGGGAGCTGATAAATACTATATATCCCTCGGGGTCCAGTTTCCGAATCTCCTTTCCAAGCTCAATTCCCTCTTTTCCGGTTCCAAGGTCAATATCCAGAAAATAGATACCTTTGCCATGTTCTTTGTGGACCGCAGCCAGTATGTCATCAGCATTACCGGCTACACAGGTGATTTCCATAGAGTAATCGTGAAATAACAGATACTTACGGACTGCGTCTTCGTACAGGCGGAGAAGCTGTGGTTCATCTTCACAAATAAATATGGAAAGCATATGGATCTCCTTTGTGATTGCTGACATTTATGACGCAAATTGACACATTCATGTCGCTTTTTACAATTATATTATATCACATGATAGGATAAAGTGCATCAGTAAATGAGGATTTAGGAGAGTGATATTATTGTATAGAAAAATAGCAAAGTGGGTTTTGGCTTATTCCGGGGAGAAGGACTGCAGTGAAGAATTGCTGGTATATGGACTGGAAATTATAGGGACATCATGGATTAAAACACTGCTTTTTTTGTTATTAGGCATATTTACGGGATACATAGGAGAAACCATACTAATTCTTTGTGTTTTCTGCAGTTTACGTTCACAGGCAGGTGGCAGGCACTGTAGAACCAGTGCAAGGTGTTCAGCAGCAATGCTGATAATTATTTACGGGTCAATTTTAATGGGGTCTATAATTGATTTGCCGCCTCTTTTTCTGGCTGCCTGTTTCCCGCTTTATTTTTACATTTTGTACCGGTATGCCCCATTAGTTTCAAAAAATAATGTAACAGAGAAGGAAGAAAATATAAAAAAGAAAAAGGCGACATCTCTTATATTGATAGCCGCCTTTACGGTTATTGCAGTTTTAGTTACAATACCCAGAATAAGAGGAATGATTTTTTTTGCTTATACAGCAGAGTTACTTACTCTTTTACCTTTAGAAGAATATGTTTCAGGAAGCTTGAGTTGTTGCAGAAAATAATTGTCATGGCAATTGGTATTATGCAGAACATCAGGGTATTGGCCGAGAATCTTCCGTGCATTAGGCAGACCGATGCCATGTCCATTTCCTTTTGTGGTATATCCGGGGTCATATAAACGCTCCATATTACCGGTTTGAGTAGTACAAGGATTTTTTATTATTATAGTAAGATAATCTTCATCCTTTAAAATGCCACAGAACAAGGAGTTTTCATGGGTTTCTGAGGCAGCGTCTATTGCATTATCCAGAAAGATTCCGATTACCCTGGCTAAATCCATGGAATCCATACAGGGAACAGTATCAATAACTTCTGGGATATGTATTTCCATATGTAAGCACCGTGATGAGGACAGCATAAGTTTTTGATAGATAATGCTTTTTAACTCCAGAACATGAAGATTGCCCAGTGTGCCCAGGAATATTGTCGAGTTGATAAGCTGTTCTCTGGTAGATAAAATCTTGGTATGAAAATATGTCTCCAGACCGCTGTAATCGTTTTGTTCAAAATAACAGTCCATGGTAGCTAAAATATTCAAATAATCATGCCGGAAGGAACGCATTTCTTGATAGAGATTTTCAAGATTTTTGGTATAATCCATCAGATTCTCATATTCTGCTATTTTCCGTTTCTCCTCAGCCTCTTTACTCACTGTTTTTACAATAAAATATAATAGGGTACCGGTAAGTGTAAAGTAGGTAAGGAAAAGAAGGCTGTTGATTACCAGTACATTCGGAGGATATCCTAAACGTTCACCTGATGTAAAATTGAATATAAAGATAATTGCGCAGGAAGACACAAAAATAAAGATCAATAACAGTAGTCTGCGGCTAAAAGAAAATTTATATATAAATTTTCTTAGATAAAATCCTAATATATAAGTTACAGAGTAAGAAAGAAAGAGAAAAAATATATTAAATATTGTGCTATAATAAGAATTTAATTTCATTATATTAATTTTAAACAGAAGGTATCCAAGAGCAAGGCAGATATAATTTAGGGTTACACTTATTATATAGCCTAAAAGTACTAATATACAACTTAAAGATTTTGCTTTTTGAGTTATTGCTATATTTAGTAAAATGCAAATTATACAAAAGAAAGTTCCGTAATTCCCAATTATATCAGCAGTCAGGTGACAAATAAAAAATGTTTCCAATATAAGAATAAACTTATATTGTACAGATATTTTATTCAGTAACATGTTCGTACAGACAAAAGTAAATGTTAAGGCAGCGAAAGCTAATTCTAAATAATACATTTTGTATCTCCCTATTTAGTCAAGTAGTTTTTCCATTTTTCGAGTATTTTTTAACTTCTACATCTCAGATAAACGGTGGACGATTTTCTGTTGATTCTGAAACTTTTTGTCTTATAGACATTCTTTGGTTTAACCGTTTGAGTTTTCAGTGTCGTGGCTGGTGTCAGGTATCAAGAGGTACATGCCGGCAAAATCCCGAGCAGCTCTTGATGCCTGAATCCAAATGATACCTGCTGCTCCCTGTGGTTAGGCTACCTGGTTCTTATGGCTTAAGCAGCCTGCATATATGCTTCCGGCCTGTGGATGACACTCAGCATCTTTTATGCATCATAATCCTCACTGTGCTTATATTTGAATTATATTATACAGGAAGCTCTTTTGACAAGTATGACGCAAATAACAACGAATATGTATGTTTGAACTTTTATTGTAAGTTTTAATGTACAATTAAGATAGTACTAAATTAAGCATAAAAGATTTTAAGGAGGATGTCAAGAAAGATGATAGAACCAAGAAAATTAAGATGTATGATATTTGGGTTAAGCAAAAATTTAATCATACGAAATGCTGTAAAAGAATATGAGACTAGCAAGCCAATGACCATGTATGAACCAAAGATGACAGAGAATGTAAGACAAGAATTAGAAAAGAAAAAAGCTAATCTAAAGTGATATAATATCCAAAGTTAAGCCCGGGAAATGACATAGAATCTTATATAAATAAATTAAAGATGAGGAAAAGCTATGAAGAACAAAAAGATTGCGATAATTTTAGGAACGGTCATGTTATCAATGAATATGGCAACACCGGCTATTGCAGCAGAGGGGGAAGGGGAAGAGCCAGCTGTTGTGGCAGAGGAACCATCGGAAGAATTGGTTGAGCAGAACCCAATTGAGGCCGGCCTGGAAGCTGATAAGGAACCTGATACGTCTGAATCAGAGGAAATCCATGAGGACATTGAAACACCTGTAGCGGAAGAGCAGGATAAAATTCAAGAAGGTGAAATAGGGACAAATGTACAGGAAGAACAGCAGATAGAGGAAAATGAATCGGTTGAAGTCAATAATATTCCAGACTCTGCAGAAAATCTGCCAGATAACAATATACCGTATGAAGTAAGACAGGCTATGATGTATATGAGCAGTGGTGGAGGAACTGATACACCAACTACAATTGCAGGGACCTGGATTCAAGCCGCAGATGGACGTTGGTGGTACAAACATAATGACGGGTCCTATACGAAAGATGCATGGGAGTATATCGATGGTTCCTGGTATCATTTTGACGCTTCAGGATGGATGCAGACAGGTTGGCTGAAGATTGGCAGCACATGGTATTATTTGAAGAGCAACGGAGCAATGGCTATTGGCTGGGAAAAAGTAAATGGAAAATGGTATTATATGGATGCCAGTGGAGCAATGATGACAGGCTGGGTTTCTGTTGGCGGCAAATGGTACTATATGGATGCTAGCGGAGCTATGGTGACAGGAACACAGGTTATTGATGGGGTTACATATACTTTTGCTTCCAGTGGTGAGATGATAAGTAGCAGCGCCAGCGCTAATAAGGGCAAGCAGATTGTTGATTATGCCGTACAGTTTGTCGGTTATCCATATGTCTCCGGAGGAACAAGTCTTACGAATGGTGCAGATTGTTCGGGATTTGTACAGAGTGTATTTAAACATTTCGGAATCTCTTTGCCAAGAACAACATATGAACAAGTTAAAGCCGGAACATCAGTCAGTGTTAGTAATTTACAGCCAGGAGATTTGGTCTTTTATTATCCGGGTATTACCCATGTAGGTATTTACATAGGAAATAATCAAATTGTTCATGCTGCAAATGAAAAAACTGGTATTGTAATTTCGCCTTTAGACTGGTGTGGTCCGGTACAGGCATGCAGACGGTGTTGGAAATAACATCGCAAATTAAAGGAGGGATAAAGTGCAATGAGGATAAACTCCCGAAATTCCAGAATTGAACAGGTAAAAAGGCAAAAAATATGTATCATTCTTGTAATACTCACTCTGTTATTGATATTATTTCTATGTTATTTGAGAGAGAATTTAAAAAAAAGCCAGATGGAAATAACACAAGATAATAATAAAATATTGCAGGAAATTACTATAGGAGCAATAGGAACCTGTACGTTGGGAGATAGCAGAGGTTCAAGCACAGAAGGGAGTTTTTCTCAGAAATATATGGAGATAGAGGACGCATCATATTTTTTCAAAAAAGTATATGATGAGTTGAGTAAATGTGATATCACACTGACAAATCTGGAGGGGGATTTGTCAGAAGAAAAACATGCTGAGGTTAAATATCCGATCAAAGGGAAAAGCGAATATGTAGAGATTTTAAAACAAGGAGCTTTAAGATTAGTTAATTTAGCGAATAGCCGAAGTCATGATTATGGAAATGATGGATATTACGATACTTCACTTTTATTAAACCACGCAGGAATATCAACCTTTGGTTATGACAGAATAATACTAAAAACAATAAATAATATACAAATAGGATTTTTGGGAATTGACGTTCTTAATGAAGAATCAAATCCCGAGATATTACTTGAAAAAAATATGAAATCAGCAAAAAAAATGGGAGCAAACATTATTGTGGTTTGTTTGAACTGGGGAGAGATATCAGATGCAGAACCAAATAAAAGCCAGAAAAGATGGGCACATAGAGCTATTGATTCAGGTGCTGATTTGGTGCTAGGGTACCACCCTGAACGATTACAGGGGATGGAAGAGTATGAGGGGAGATATATTATATACAGTTTAGGAAATTTTTGTAATGGTGCGCAAAAGGAGCCGGATTACTGGGAAACGGCTATATATAAGATTAAATTCTATATTCAGGGTGAAAAATTGTTAAAAGTTGGTGAACCTGAAGAAATACCATGTTATATATCTTCCCAAAATCTAGTAAACAATTATCAGCCTGTACTAAAACAAAAAACGATAAGCTGACACCCGGGATCGCTGTATTCAGTATGTCATTTATCTCACTTTTTTCCGAAATGATCATTGCAAAGACAGAACGAGTTCCTTCATGATGCGGCTCTTTGCTTCACCTATGGGGGCAGGGGATTTTATTGCCGGATATACTCTGCCGCTGATACCCATGGAGGTGGCACAGATCCTGATCTGTTTTGTCACAGCCATGTTTCTTGGGCTTTCCGCCAGTCGAATATTCTGCTGACTGTGCTTGTCTCCATACCGGCAGCACTGCTGTTTATCGGGATTGGCCTGCTGTGCGGCAGTGTGTTCAATGATAAACAGGTGGGAGGCGCCTGCGGCGCACTGCTCACCAACCTGAGCGCAGAAACATGCTGATTTAGGGAGTGAAAGCCCAAAAGTTACTGCGCTGACCGTAAGAAAATGTTTAGCAGCCAAGCAAAAATCCCATCGCCAAAGGCGATGGGATTTTTGCTTGTAACTGTGAGGGCACTGAACAGTTACCTTTTTTATTTTTTTGGTTCCGCCATGTCGTCAATGAGTTTTTCAATCACCTGTTTTTTAACATATACGTCAAAGCTCAGCATACAGATAAATGCAAATTTTTTCAGGAAATCCTGGTTTTCTTCCTCTGCATTTTCGTAGGAATCACAGGCCATTTTGTATTTTCGGACAATGTCTTTTGTCAGGGGGGCAATTTGCTTTATCTCCAGATGCATGATTTCATTGTAAATGTCAGTCAGGCTCAGCTCGCCGTCCTTATTGAAATACTTTTCTGTGAGTGGTCCCAGCAGAACCTGGATATCATTGATGGACAGAATGTTTTTAAAATAATAGATAAAGCTCAGCATCAGCAGATGCTCTTTTGTATATTTCTTCTTCACCGGCGGCGGGAGAAGGTCGTTCTTGGCATAGTTGTTTATCATGGTTTTGGTCAGAATCTTGTCATCCGTGTGGCGCTTGGAGGCGGACAGGTGATTCTCCATGAAAGTGGTTACCTGATCCATATATAAATCAATTCCCGGAATTTCCTCAGGCTTTATATAGTCAATACGGGAAATACTAGCCAGAATACTGTTCAGCATGTCTTTGGTATCAATTGTCATATTATCACCTCTACGCTCTATTATATAGTTTTTAAAACTATTTGTAAATGGATTTTTCCGAAAACAGCAGAAATCCCCGGCAAACGCTTGCCTGCCCCGGGGAGCTGTGTTATATTGTAGGAACAGGTGTTTTGATACATGGAGATAGAAAGTACAAAATGTGCTTTCTATTGTTGAGTTATGGAGGTACATTTATGAGTATATATGACACTTTGAATCCGCAGCAGAAGGAAGCAGTCCTTCACACAGAGGGGCCGGTGCTGATCCTGGCCGGAGCGGGCTCAGGGAAGACCAGAGTGCTGACCCACAGGATCGCCTATCTGATCGAGGAAAAGGGTGTGAATCCGTGGAATATCATGGCTATCACATTTACCAATAAGGCGGCAGGTGAAATGCGCGAGCGTGTGGACAAAATCGTGGGATTCGGCTCTGAGAGTATCTGGGTCTCCACCTTCCATTCAAGCTGTGTGCGTATTTTGCGAAGATATATTGACAGGCTGGGATTTGACCACAATTTTACGATTTATGATACAGATGACCAGAAGAGTCTGATGAAAGATATCTGTAAACGTCTGCAGATCGATACGAAGGTACATAAGGAGAGGGCCATACTTTCCGCCATTTCTTCGGCAAAGGATGAACTGGTGACGCCGGAGGAATATGAGCTGAACAATATGTCTGATTTCAGCAAGAAAAAGATTGCCCAGGCTTACAAGGAATACCAGAAAGAGCTGAGAAAAAACAACGCACTTGATTTTGACGATCTGATCGTGAAGACAGTGGAACTGTTCCAGGCATGTCCGGATGTGCTGGACTATTACCAGGAGCGTTTCCGTTATATTATGGTGGATGAGTATCAGGATACCAATACGGCACAGTTTAAATTTGTAAGCCTTCTGGCAAGTAAATATAAGAATCTGTGCGTGGTGGGCGATGATGACCAGTCTATCTATAAATTCAGGGGTGCAAATATCGGAAATATCCTTGGATTTGAGAAGGTGTTTTCTGACGCTAAGGTGATTAAACTGGAACAGAATTACCGTTCTACCCAGAATATCCTCAATTCTGCCAATGAGGTGATACATAATAATATAGGAAGAAAAGAGAAATCCCTGTGGACAGACAATGAGGAAGGTTCCCTGGTGCATTACAGGCAGTTTATGAATGCATATGAGGAGGCCGAATTCATTGCGGGAGATATCAGCAGGAAAGTGCGGGAAGCAGACTGCCAGTATAAAGACTGTGCCATTTTGTACAGGACCAATGCCCAGTCACGTCTTTTCGAGGAAAAATTCCTTATGGCAAATATTCCGTACAAACTGGTGGGAGGCGTCAACTTCTATGCCAGAAAGGAGATCAAGGACCTGCTGGCTTACCTGAAGACTGTGGACAACGCCAGAGATGATCTGGCTGTGCGTCGTATCATCAATGTGCCGAAACGCGGAATCGGGGCAACCACACTTGCAAAGGTACAGGATTATGCCTCTGAGCACGACATGAGCTTTTACGATGCTTTGAAAGAAGCAGAGAATATTCCTACGCTTGGAAGGGCAGCAGCCAAAATCGAACCCTTTGTCACATTTATCCAGAGCCTCAGAAGTAAGACGGAGTATTTTTCACCGTCAGAGCTGCTCAATGATATTATTGAGGAGACAGGATATGTGATGGAGTTAAAGGCAGAGGGCACAGAGGAAGCAGACGCAAGGATTGAAAATATCGACGAGTTGATCACGAAGATCGTTTCCTATGAGGAGGAAAATGAAGATCCAACACTCAGCGGATTTCTGGAAGAGGTTGCCCTGATCGCGGATATTGACACAGTGGACGGGGATGGAAATCAGGTGCTTCTGATGACGCTGCACAGTGCGAAGGGTCTGGAATTTCCTTATGTATATCTGGCCGGTATGGAGGATGGTATTTTCCCGAGTTATATGACCATCACAGCAGATGACCCGGCAGAGCTGGAGGAGGAGCGCAGGCTTTGTTATGTGGGTATCACAAGGGCCATGAAGGATCTGACGCTGACCTGTGCGCAGCAGAGAATGATACGCGGTGAGACACAGTACAATAAGCCCTCCCGTTTTATCCGGGAGATTCCAAGGGAACTGGTGGACCTGGGAAGAGACTTTAAAGAGCAGAAGATCAAGGAGATTCCGCTTCCCAATACGATGAAGCAGATGAAACAGGCGTTTAAGCAGCCTGCATTCATACCAAAGCAGTTTGAGGTGAAAAAATCAGCGGGACTGTCTTACAATGTGGGTGACACGGTGAAGCATATCAAATTTGGTGTGGGTGTTGTGAAAAATATCGTGGAAGGCGGCCGTGACTATGAAGTGACCGTGGATTTCGACAAGTCAGGGACTAAGAAAATGTTTGCGTCATTTGCAAAACTGAAAAAAGTGGAATAAGATTTGAGAAATCTGCAGAAGCTGAATAGAAATAAAGTTACTGCTCACTCTGTGACCGGTACCGGAATAAATCAATATGAAAATATTGAATAAAGGATAGTAAAATTTTGCCTATCGTGATATAATATTAAAAACAAGCCGAATGAAAGTTTTTTTACAGGAAACTATAATAAAGGAATTTGCAGTACATTCGGCAAAGACTGACAGACAGCCGGCAGCAACTCCGGAGAGTCGGGGCAGCAGTGCAGGATGTCATAAGTAAGAGAGGATGGTGCAGGCTATGAATCGTATTGAGGATTTAATCACAGCTTTACAGAAGAAAGAAGAAGAAAAAAATAAGAATACCGTCTTATGGATTCTGGCTATCATCGGAGCAGTAGCTGCTGTTGCCGGAATAGCATATGCAGTATACCGTTTCTTCACTCCGGATTATCTGGAAGATTTTGAAGAGGACTTCGACGATGACTTCGATGATTATTTTGAAGACGATGACGAGGATGAAGACAAATAAAAAGAGTAATAGGGAGCTTCGGGAAACCGGAGCTTCTTTTTCTGTTAAACAATATCGGGAGGAACAGTTTTGAAAAAAGGAGAAATTTACGAAGGAATCATTGAAAAAGTAGACTTCCCCAACAAGGGACGTATCATCATAGACGGCAGGACCGTTACCGTAAAGAATGGCATTCCGGGCCAGAAGGTGCGGTTTTTGATTAATAAAAAGAGGGGAGACCGTCTGGAAGGACGACTTCTGGAGGTGCTGGAAAAATCCCCGCTGGAGAAACGCGAACCTGTCTGCAGCATTTTCCCGGCCTGCGGCGGCTGTATGTATCAGACCATGGAGTATGAAGGCCAGCTTAATATGAAGGCAGAGCAGGTTAAAAATCTGCTGGACAAGGTTATTGTAAATGCCGGGCAGGTGGATGAGGACGGCAGCCCGGATTATGTGTTTGAAGGGATTAAGGGAAGTCCCATGGAGTTTGCTTACAGAAATAAAATGGAGTTTTCCTTTGGTGATGAATACAAGGACGGCCCTCTGGCGCTGGGACTGCATAAGAAGGGCAGTACCTATGATGTGCTGAATGCTTATGACTGTAAGCTGGTGCACGAGGATATGACGAAGATACTGCAGTGCGTAGGCGAGTATTTCCGGAGCAGGAATGTGAGTTATTATAAGAAAATGCAGCATGTGGGATATCTGCGCCACCTGCTTTTGAGAAGGGCCAATACAACGGGGGAGATTCTGGTGAATCTGGTAACTACAAGCCAGGAGGAACATGATCTGGAACCGCTGAAGGAAGAGCTGCTGGCGCTGCCTTTGGAGGGGGAGATAGTGGGATTTCTTCATATTATCAATGATGCGCTCTCTGATATGGTGCAGAGTGATGAGACCAGGGTGCTGTATGGGAAGGATTATTTTTATGAGGAGATTCTGGGGCTTAAATTTAAAGTGACACCGTTTTCCTTCTTCCAGCCGAATTCTTATGGGGCAGAGGTGCTGTATAATACGGCAAGGGAGTATATCGGGGATACGAAAGATATGACCGTGTTTGATCTGTACAGCGGAACAGGGACCATTTCACAGATACTTTCTCCGGTGGCCAAAAAGGTGATCGGGGTTGAAATCGTGGAGGAGGCTGTGCTGGCGGCGAAGGAGAATGCAGAGCTGAATGGGATTGACAACTGCCGGTTCATTGCGGGAGATGTGCTGAAGGTAATCGATGAGATTGAAGAGAAACCCGATTTCATCGTGCTGGACCCGCCGAGGGATGGGATTCATCCTAAGGTGCTGCTAAAGATAAGAGATTCATTTAGGTGTGAAAGAATTGTATACATTTCTTGTAAGCCAACTAGCCTGGCCCGGGATATCCTTGAATTTTCAAAGGGGGGATATCATGTCAAACGTGTCTGTTGCGTTGACATGTTCCCTAACACCGTCCATGTAGAGACGTGTGTTCTTTTGTCCAAACTAAAATCGACCAAGTCTATTGAGGTTGAAATCAAGCTTGACGAGATGGATTTGACACAGGCAGAGAGCAAGGCGACCTATGCGGAAATAAAGGAATATGTCTTAGAAAATACAGGACTTAAAGTATCGCAGTTGTATATTGCACAGGTAAAAAGAAAGCACGGTATTATTGAGAGAATTAATTACAATACTGGTAGTGGTAAAGCAAAGATTCCCCAAGTGCCATTAGAAAAAGAACAAGCGATCGAAGAAGCATTAAAACATTTTAAGATGATTTAACAAAGCATAATGTAGTAAAGTGTTGTGTAAATAAAAATCCGGTAGTGTAGGATAACTGTATTCCTGCATTACCGGATTTTTTTATTTTATGAATTCCATTATATCTCCCGGCTGACAATCTAAAAAGGCACAAATCTTACAAAGCACATCTGTTGTCACGCTTTCTCCTTTTGACAATTTTGCAAGTGTGGGAGCAGAAATCACCTCTAATAAATCAGTTTTCTTCATGTCACGACGTGAGAGCAAGTCAAACAACTTATAATATTTCATCATAAAATCACCACCTTAATTCGTATAAGTAGATTCTAACATATTATTTATGAAAGTGAAAGGAATTTTAGCAAACACTAATATTTATGTTGACAAAAATATAAGTATATGCTAATATAAAATCAGTAAATGCGAAACAAATATTATTATACACTTAAAAAATATATGTAGATTAACAGATGATTCATTACAATTAAAGCAACCACATCACTCTGGCGGGTAGATGTGAAGGTCCGAAGTCCTTAGAAATGCTGACGGGTTGCAATGTGGCGTTGTAATGTTGGTTGACAAGTTTCGGCCGGGTTTAATGTGAACCGGGCGCTGTGGGAGAATTAAACCTGTGTTTTTGTACCACGGCTATAAATCAGATTTATCCACTAAAAGTCAGGGATCTTACAACGCCAAATCTACTGCAATATTTAATAGAAACAAATTTACCTTACAGTATTGCTTCATACTTATAAAATCAGTCTGATACGTTTTGTCTATGGTGTACCTATCAGGTTCGTGGAAAGTTCTGAACAAAATCTCGTGCGATACTGTGAATTTTACAAAGGGTGGTAGAGAATATGAGAAAAGATAAGAGAACATTGAAGGTCTGTGAGCAGTCCGGATATAGATATAAGCCGACGCCGGCTCTTATGTTAAAGGGTGCATGGCTGGAAGACTGGGGGTTTACATCCAATATGTCTGTGGATGTCCAGTGTGAGGAGGGAAAACTGGTAATCACACCCAAGGAGGAAGTAAACTATGTTGATGCTTTTGAGGCGCAGATGGCGTGCTTCATAGCGGAAGAGAAAGGGGAATTTTGATTATGGGAAAGATTTATATGGTTGGTTCACAGAAAGGGGGCGTGGGTAAAACCACGACCACCTTGAACCTGGCTTATTTCCTGCAGAAGATGGGGAAGAAGGTGCTGGCAGTGGATTTTGATAGTCAGGCAAACCTGACAGCCTGTTTTGGGATTGAGAATACAGGGGAGCTGGAGAATACGATTGGACATTTAATGATGGCGGAGATGGAAGATGCGAAACTGCCCGCTTCTAAGAGGTACATAAGGACGAAAGAGGGGATAGATTTTATTCCGGCCTCTATTTACTTGTCAGTGGTGGATGCAAAACTGAGGCTGGAAATGGGAGCGGAAAAGATGCTGTCTGGGATATTGGAACCTCTGCGTGAGAAATACGATTATATTTTAATTGATACCTGTCCGTCTTTAGGGACGCTCACCATCAATGCGCTGGCAGCGGCCGATGAGGTGATTATCACGGTGAATCCACAGCTTCTTGCGATGATGGGGATGCAGGATTTTTTGAAAACTGTGATGAAGATTAAGCGGAGGATTAATCCGAATCTGGAGATTGCAGGGATTTTGCTGACCATGTGCGATACTAGGACAAAGTTATGTAAGGTGCTGACGGAGCAGGTGGAGGATTATTTTCAGGGGCAAATTCGGATATTTGAAACAAGGATTCCCAATACGGTAAAGGTTGGGGAGAGTATTTATTACAGTATGCCGGTTGGACAGTACAGCCTTAAGTCAAGTGCAAGTATTGCCTATTGGATGTTCACGAAGGAGTTGATTGCAGATGAAGGCTGATGCCACGAAGAGAAAGATTTTTAATGATGCTGTGGATTTGTTATGCGGGGCGGATGACAGATCTGCCTTGGAGAATGGGATTCAGATGCTTTCCATTGATAATATCCGTCCGTTCAGGAATCATCCGTTCCGGCTGTATGAGGGGGAGCGGCTGGAGGATATGGTGGAAGCATCAGGGAGCATGGGATTTTAAGCCCGGTGATTGTCTGGAAGAATCCGGAGGGCTATGAAATGCTTGCCGGGCATAATCGTCAGAATGCGGCTAAACTGGCAGGTCTGACGGAAGTGCCTGCCATTGTAAAGACAGACCTGACGGAACGGGATGCTTATGTATATGTGATTGAGACCAATGTGATGCAGAGAGGATTTGCGGAACTGCTTCCATCAGAGAAGGCTGCGGTTCTGGCAGAGCGGTATGAGAAAGTGAGCAGCCAGGGAAAGCGCAATGACATCCTGCAGGAGATTGCAAAGCTGAATGAGGCGGACACAGAGACTTGTGGACATGATGTCCACAGGTTGAAAAGCCGTGATGCGGTTGGGGAAGAATATGGGATGACCGGAAGGAACATTGCCAGATACATCCGGGTGAACCAGTTGGAACAGTCTTTAAAGAAGCAGCTGGATGATGGGGAGCTTTCTCTGGTATCGGCTGTGGAACTTTCACATTTGTCTCCGAAAGAACAAAAAGTCATATCCAAAATGGCGGAACAGGGGAAGATAAGGCTGAATTCCAATACAGCTAAAGGCATAAAGGCTTTGGCAGGAGAGGTGACAGAGAAAAGTGTGCTGGAGCATGTGGGGCATAGGAAAGAAAAGAAGAGAGATGCCTGTAAAACGATACAGCTTTCCTCAAATGTGTATGAGAGGTATTTTGCAGATGTGAAGGGTGAGGATGTGGCTGGAATTGTGGAGAAGGCATTGGAGGCGTGGTTTACAGAAAGCAGGGGGAGAGAGTTTGTTTAATGAACGTGACATAGGGATGCTGGATAAATCGTATTTTAATATTGTCCTGGCGGCAGACTATGATGTGACCGTCCAGTCTAAGAATACCGGGCACTTCTGGTATATCCATAATCCAGAGCATCCGGGGAAGGGAGCCTGCGTGATTTTCCATAAGCACAGGGCTTCCCATCCGTATCATTTACATGGGAGAGCCAGAAATCTGCATCAGGCAGTCAGAAATATTAAGAAGCATGATGTGTTCCAGATGAATGGGAGGAGATAGCTTGGATATTGTGTTCATGCAAAATGATTTAACGTAAGACTAGTGTTTACATAGCAAAGTTCCATTTGACATGATATAATTTATGACAAGTGGAACTTTACTATGTAAACACTAGATATAATGTCAGTAGAATTGAGCGATAATGTGTCTTGATAAGTAGAGCCTGAAAAGGTATTACGATTGATGTAAAGTAATTTCAATAATACGAATGGGGGATATCAATATGCCGTTTACTCTGATTACTTGGGAGCAATTTATTGCAACAAATAATAATGCTGATGGCGTTCGTTTCAAATTTGAAGACCTATGCCGCCAACTGTTTGTAAATGAATTGCTCTCTACAAATAAAAAAGTCAAGAATGTTCATTGCAATCCTAATAATGCAGGGCTTGAATCTGAGCCAGTTTATGATGAGACAAATGAAAGATGGATTGGTTATCAGGCAAAGTTTTTTGATGATAGACCAGGCTATGACCAGATATTACATTCAGCCAAAAAAACGGTAGAGCATTACGCTGGAAGAGTAGATCATGTTTATTTGTATAGCAACAAGCAATTATCAGTAGACGCTGGCGATTTTATAAAAGCTGTAAATATTTTATCTGATAATAATATTACTTTGGAACTCATAACAGGTGATTCTATTTTAGACCAAGTGAGAAAATATCCGTATCTTGCTAGTTACTATTTTGGTACTCATTCTATCTCAAAAGAATGGATTGTAAATCATAATGAATATATGCTTGCCGAACTTGGAGAACGTTTTAATCCAGAATTCAATGTTGATACTGATTTTTCGTTGCAATTATCTTTGTTTGTGCATGATGAAACTGCCATTAATTATATAAATGAAAAAAAGAAAAGACTTGTTTCTGAAATTGACTCATTAAATTGGGAGTATAATCAATATAACAGTTATCTAAATATGATAAAAAAGGCAGTTTATGATATTGAGGATGTTGAATATGCGAACTTAGAAGATTCTTTTCAGTGGGAAAACAGTATATATCTGAGTGTGGGAAATGAGATTGAAAAGTTTAAAAACATCAAATCCAAATTAGAAAATGAACAAGATAAATGGTACTTTTCTGCTTTTGAAGATAAGAATGCTTTAAAACAGAAAAAGGATATAGCAAAAAACAAATATTATGATTTAGGGAGAACATTAAAAATAATAGATACTCTTTTAAACTTGCCGCATATTTTATCAATTTCGGAATTTGAACAACAACTTATTACTGGAAAAATTCTTGCTGTTACAGGAGATGCTGGAATTGGAAAATCACAGCTTTTTGCTAATGAAACAGATCGTTTAACTAAAGACAACAGAGGTGTACTGTTATTTTTGGCTGGACTGTATTTTACGGATGATCCTATTCATGAACAAATAATGAAGAATTGTGGATTGGATTTTTCCTTTGATGAACTAATTGATATTTTTGAGGCAATGGGGGAAGCACAGGGGAAAGTAATTCCTGTGTTCATTGATGCCCTTAATGAAACATGGAACAATGCATTATGGCATAACTACCTTCCAGTAATTATGAATAGAATTGGGAACTGTTCTTACGTGAAATTGGCATTCTCTTTCCGTACAGAATATGAAAAACAGCTTATGAAACGGCCATTGAGTGAGCAAATTAAAAATAAACAGCTTTGCTGTATAGCGCATAAGGGGTTTGAAAAAAACAGTATTGAGGCAACAAAGAAATTCTTCAATCATTATGGAATTCCTTTTACCCCATATGAATACTTTCAATATGAAATGGTGAATCCGCTTTTCCTGACGTTATATTGCCGTACTTATAAAGGTGATGAGGTTGAACTCCCTACTTTATATGAGCGACTTGTTTCTGATGCAAATAATAATATACAGAAATCAATGGCAAGTGCTTTAAGGATACTGGGATATACAGGAACAGAGGATTTATTAACCCCCTTTATTAATGAATTGGCCAGAATGCTTGCTGACAAAGGTGTTAGAAGTATAACAAAAGAAGAACTGCTTAGTTTAAGTTACTGGAAACAGTATGGAATTGTTGCCCCTCCATTTATTCTGCAGGTTGTAAGGGAACATATTCTTCATAGTTATGTATATGAAAAAAAAGAAGAATTGTATTTTGCTTATGACCAGATGAATGATTATTTCTGTGCAAAGGCAATTGTTAGTCAGGCAGAATCAATAGGTGATGTTAAGAAAAAAATAATTGATGATATATTAGAAATAAAAGAAGGAAATGTGTGTAATTTTGGGAATAGGGATTTATTTATTAATATTTGCATTTTTTGTATGGAAAAGTTTGGAGAAGATTGTATTGACTTGATAGAGTTAATAAATAATGATTATGAGAAATATGATGTATTTAGTAGATATATTCAATCATTTCAGTGGAGAAAAAAGAATACTATATCCGAGGAAGGTTTTTTGAATCTGATAAGAAAGTATCCAACAGCTCCTAGAGATGTATGGAATGTTCTTATTGTAAATAGTGTCAAAATAGATCATCCATTAAATGCTGATTTTCTTCATAATTTATTGGCGGGGTATGAGATAAATAAAAGGGATTACATTTGGACTACATATATCAATACCATATTTGCAGACACAACGAATAGAATAACTCAGTTAATTCAGATGTATGATAAGGGAGAGTCCATTGTAATGAAGAGCAAAAAGCAAACAGAGCTTTTGTTGACTCTTTTCGGATGGCTTCTTACAGCTTCTGATAGAATGCTTAGGGATTATACATCTAAGGCAATGATTGAACTCATGAAAACGGATTTTAACTTATGTGAAACTATATTGAAAAAATTTGAAAATATAAATGATCCGTATGTGATTCAGCGTTTATATGGGGTTGCTTTTGGCGCTTGCTGTAAGCGCAGAGATATTCAGTATGATGTATATCGGTCTCTTGCGGAGTATATTTACACAACAATATTTAATCAGGAGTTTGTGTATCCGGATATTCTGCTTAGAGATTACGCACGATTAACAATAGAAAGATTTTTGTGGGAGCAACCAGATTATAAAGGCATTATAGACAGAAACAAAATTATCCCGCCATATAAATCTGAACCAATTCCAACTGTAGAAGATTATACAAATAGAAAATTTAGTGGAGGATTAGGAAGTATTTGTAGGTCTATGAGGTTTGAAAACATGGGGATGTATGGGGATTTCGGAAGATATGTATTTCAGAGCGCACTGCATGATTTTGACATTAATCACAAACAGGTTTATAACTATGCGATGGATTTTATAATTAATGAGCTTGGATATAAAGAAGAATGGTTTGATGAATTTGACCATAATAGAGGACTATATAACTATAGTCGGCATGATACTATGAAAGTTGAACGTATTGGTAAAAAATATCAATGGATTACCATGTACAATATTCTTGCCAGAGTCTCTGATTATTGTGAAATGAAAGACAGATTCAGTATAAATGATGATGTAAAAATTCCGTTTGAGGGAGCGTGGGAACCCTATGTTAGAGATTTCGATCCAACATTAAATGGGAATTTCATGGTTTGTGAAGATGCACCTGTGTTTAATCAGATTAATCAATTTGTAGCTGCAGCACGAAATGAAAATACAAAAGTCGATATTTCTGATAAGAATAAGCAGAAAATGTGGCTGGAAAATGACGGTATATTTTTTAAAAATATAAAGGATACAATTATTCTTACAGATGATAATGGTGTGGAATGGGTAACATTAACAAAATATTTAGATACTGGGCGAGAAGATTTGAAAGACGAAAAACTTTTAGTTTGGGGTTGGTTATATGCATATTTTGTTTCGCCAGAACAGGAGGAAGCATTTGCACGAAGCGTGGATAAAGGAGTGGATTTACGGAATGGTGAACTGAATTCTCACAATGAGACTTACTTGGTCTATAATCGAGAATATCCATGGTCGCCTAGCTGTAAATCTCTCAAGGAATATGCTTGGGTTGACGTTCATATTAAAACGGGCGAAAAAGAAACTGTCACAGAGAGAAGGATGATACCAAATCTATCTTCAATTGAAAATTTATTAGAAAGATTATGTTATTATGAAGACGAAGAATCGGAAAATACTTCGACTTCTCCGGAGAATGGGAATGCAGGAAACACGCTGGATGATACTGATGACTTTGAAATTCCTGAGGTTGAATACAAAGAAGTAGTTGTGAAAAAAGAGATTGAAAAAGAAATTGGAAAGATACTACATGCTACCTCAGATTTATTGTGGGAAGAAGAATTTGATGCTTCCAAACCAGAGCCAATATCGTGGGGGGTTCCATGTGCGGAACTAATTGAGAGATTGCATCTTAGACAATTAGAGAGCGATGGATTTTATTATGATGAGAATGGCAAATTAGCTGCTTTTGATACTAAGATCACACAGCATTGTGGTGGAGTTGTAATCAGAAAAGACTTGTTGAATATTTTTTTAAAGGAAAGTGGACTGAATCTTATATGGATTTTGAATGCAGATAAAGAGATTCATGAATTGGATTTATCAATATCTCAATGGAGTGAATGGACAGCCTTATTATCATATAATGAAAAGGATATCAAAGGTAATATTTATAGAGTAATGACAAGGGGGTAGGACTTAAAGAAATAAGTGATGGTTAGTAGCCAGGAATTCTATAAAAGCAAAGATATATGATTACCTGAAATAAAGGTGGTTTTGTTTTCCTGGACTTTTGTTTTGGCATATGAAAAACTGGTAATACTCTATATACGTGGAAATTCATGGAAAGTGGTGTGTCATAACATTAGGGATTGCATCAAAGCAGGCCGCATGGAGTACGTGAAAGTTCATGAATATGAGCGGTACTGCCAGGAAGGAGAGCGAAGATGCCTGATCCTGCGATTCCGGCCCACAGAGCATGGCTGAATCATAGAATAGACACCACAGACAACTACCGCGCAGAGTATTTTAATCTGCATTGTAAGAAAAGAAGTTATATTGGAAATAAAATAATGTACCCACCGGGGCATTCCCCGTGTGGACAAAAGGCGAATACAGGCCGTAGAAAATCTGAAACCAGATTTTTTGCGGTCTTTTTTTGCGCATTTTTGGATAGGGGCATTTGTTCGTGCCTGGCTTTACTGCGAAGTAAAGAAAGGGACAGCAGATGTCAGGAAGAAAAATCAAAATCCGATCAGGTAAAGAAGTGGTCTGGATGGAGGTTACGGAAGAGGAATATCAGAACTATTACCGCCCATGGTGGCAGCAGAAGAAGGCGGAGCAGAGGAATAGGGAGGCTATGGAGGAGAAGGGATTTTCGGAAGAATCATATGAAGCCTGGCGTGAGGATGCAGCAGGCACAATGGGCGTGCCGGATTCCATGGCGCTGGGTCTGGAGGAACTGATGGAGAAGAAAATACTGCTGGAGATGTTGGAGGAAGCCATGGAAACACTGGTTCCGGCAGAACGGGAACTGGCTAAGAAGGTGATAGGGGAACAGGTTCCTGTCAGCGAGTTTGCAAAGGAGCATCAGGAACACAGGACAACGGTGTCTTCAAGAAAAAAGGCTGTGCTGGAAAAGTTAAGGGTGTTTTTCCGGGGGAAAGGGTTTGATGTGTAAAAGGGTAGATTCGACAAATAGTGTTCCGGCTGTCGAATACTTTTTCAAAAAGTTGAGATTTTATTTCGTCACATTTCTAAAAAGTGTCATTACGGGTAGTAGGAGGGTTAATTTTATACCAGCCAAATTGAGAAGAAAGGAGCGGAAAAGTTATGGAAAACTCTAAGGAGTTAATTGGTGTTCTGCAGGCAATCAGCATTGTTGCGAATAAGCTGGCAGAAAAACTGATGCGGATCGACCGTGAAATGAAAGAGCATGAATCCGGCCGGAAATCAGGGGCGGGGTGTAAATGAAAGGAAGGAACGAATGAGATTATGAGGAAGAAGGTTTTTATCTGCAGCCCCTTCCGTGGGGATATGGCAGGGAACAGCGTAAGGGCGGCGGGGTACTGCCGCAGGGCTTATGAGGAAGGGTGTCTTCCCATTGCGCCGCATCTGCTGTTTCCCCAGTTTTTGGATGAGGGAAGTTTAAAGGAGCGTGCGGATGGGATTTCCATGGGGCTGGAGCTGTTGATGGAGTGTGACGAGATCTGGGTGTTCGGGGAACCCACAGAGGGCATGGAGCAGGAAATCCGGTCTGCGGTGGAGCATGGCATCCATATCTGGTTCCGGGAAGGGAAAGGAGAATAGGGAGCATGAAGCTGGCAATGATTGTGACGAAGATTACAGGGAATGAGAAGAATGACAGGTTGCGGGCGGCGGAGTACTGCCGTTATGCCACACACAAAGGGGTGATACCAGTCAGCCCTTATCTTGCTTTTCACAAGGTGTTTACGGATGAGCTGGGCGGAGCGGTGGAACGTCTGCTGGCCTGCAGGCTTGCACAGCAGGCGGATGAGATATGGGTGTTCGGGAATGAGAAGGACGAGAAACGGAAGAAGCGGATGGATGGAGGAGGCCTGTCTGGAGTACGGTGATAAGGCCAGGTATATTGACGCGGCGGAGATTGGGGAAGAGATGCTGATTTGTGCCATGTATACGGAGGAGCTGATGGAGCGTCTGGAAGAAATGGAGGGATTTTAAATGGGAAAGGAATTGTTGAAGGTAGCGGACGGGTTTGCACTGGTGGCGGAAGGCATCCGGGCTTTGGCGGCACTTCAAGGGCAGAGCATGGAGAAAGCGGAGACTTCTGTGCAGGAACTGGAAGGTGTTGAGTGTGCGGAGAGCAGAGGCAGGGACGGGAAAGCGGTTAAAGCAGACGGGAAGTCTGCACGGGATGCAGAGACCGGGCTGGGTAAAAAAGATGAGAAGGCTGTTTCCGTGGAGGACATCCGTGCGGTGCTGGCTCAGAAGTCCCAGGATGGGAAGTCGAAGGAGATCAAGGAACTGCTGGGGAAGTACGGCGCTACGAAGCTGTCAGCGGTGAAGCAGGAGGATTACCCGGCGCTCTTACAGGAAGCGAAGGTGCTGTGATGGGGAGACATGCGTTGTTGTCCGCATCCTCTTCCAAGCGGTGGCTGAACTGCACGCCGTCCGCAAGGCTGGAGGAGCAGTTCCCTTTGGATAACGGGAGTCTGTATGCGGAGGAAGGGACTGCCGCCCATGCTTTGGCGGAGCATAAGCTGAAACGGATGCTGAAACGGCGTTCCAGACGTCCGGTGTCGGATTATCAGTGTGATGAGATGGAGGAATGCACGGATGGGTATGTGGCTTATGCCATGGAGCAGATTGAACTGGCGAAGCAGAGCTGTAAGGACCCGGTGGTGCTGATTGAGCAGAGGCTGGATTATTCGGCTTATGTGCCGGAGGGATTTGGGACCGGGGATTTACTGATCGTGGCGGATGGGACGCTGGCCGTGATTGACTTGAAATACGGAAAAGGCGTGGCGGTGGATGCGGAGTGGAATCCGCAGATGATGCTGTACGGGCTTGGGGCGCTGGAACTGTTTGATGCCATTTATGACATTGACACGGTGCGGATGACGATTTATCAGCCCAGGCTGGAATCGGTCAGCACCTGGGAGATTTCCGTGGAAGAACTGATGAAGTGGGTGGAGGAGGAACTGAAACCCAGGGCGCAGCTTGCCATTAACGGTGAGGGAGATTTCCGGTGCGGAGCATGGTGCCGTTTCTGTAAGGCGAAGAATACCTGCAGGGCCAGGGCAGAGGAATATCTGAAACTGGCACAGATGGAATTCCGCCCGCCGTCCCTTCTGACCGATGAGGAGATCGCGGAGGTTTTGAAGGTGGCGGACGAGCTGGCGAAGTGGGCGGCGGATGTGTATGCGTTTGCCACGGATGAAGCTGTTACACACGGGAAACAGTGGAACGGGTTCAAGCTGGTGGAGGGCAGGAGCAACCGGAAATACACGGATGAGGAAGATGCGGCGGAGGCGGCAAAGGCTGCCGGATATACGGATATTTATAAGCGTTCTCTGGTAGGCATTACGGAGATGGAGAAGCTGATGGGGAAGAAGAAATTTGCAGAGGTACTGGGGAAACTGGTGTATAAGCCGAAGGGTAAGATTACGCTGGTGACGGAATCGGATAAGAGAAAGGCAATCATCACAGCAACCGCAGAGGCGGATTTTAAGGAGGAAGCAAGACCATGAACAATGAAAATATGAACCTGACAAAAGTGATCGTACCCTGTAGATTTTCTTACCTGCACTGCTGGGAGCCGAATGCGGTGAATGGCGGGGACCCGAAGTATTCTGTATCAGCCATCATCCCGAAGTCCGATACGGAGACGGTGGTGAAGATTAAGAAGGCTATTGAGCAGGCGAAGAAGGATTCTGTTTCCAAGTGGGGCGGGAAGGTTCCGGCGAATTTGAAACTTCCGCTCCGTGACGGGGATATTGACCGGCCGGAGGATGAGGCTTATGCGGACAGCTATTTCTTCAATGCCAACAGCAGGCAGGCTCCTCAGGTGGTGGACAAGAACGTGCAGCCGATCCTGGACCAGTCCGAGGTGTATTCGGGGTGTTATGGAAGAATAAGCGTGAACTTTTACGGCTTCAATAATAACGGCAACCGTGGGATTGCGGCGGGGCTTGGGAATATCCAGAAGCTCCGTGACGGGGAATCTTTAGGCGGAAGGAGCAATGCGGAGGAGGACTTTGACGCAGTGGATGAGGAAGAGGATTTCCTTGGATAAAGGGACTGGGCGGCGGGATGACCGCTGCCCGTTTTATCAGGTGCGGAAGGATGGAAGGGTATCATGGGACGGATTTTGGAATTGGATATCGAGACTTACAGTGATGTGGATTTGTTAAAGTGCGGGGTTTACGCTTATGCGGACAGCCCTGCTTTTGAAGTGCTGCTGTTTGCTTATTCTTTTGACGGGGAGGAAACGGAGATTATAGATTTGGCGCAGGGGGAAGTTCTTCCGTCGGAGGTGGAGGCTGCGATTTTTGATGAGGGTATTGTGAAGACGGCGTTTAATGCAAACTTTGAACGGACGTGCCTCAGTAAATATTTTGGCAGACAGCTCTCCCCGAAGTCATGGCATTGCAGTGCAGTTCAGGCGGCCATGCTTGCCCTGCCCCGGTCTTTGGAGGATGTGGGAGCAGTGCTGGGACTGGAAAAGCAGAAGATGAAGGAAGGGAAGGAGTTGATTAAATATTTTTGTATGCCGTGCAAACCAACCAAAGTCAACGGCGGCAGGATGCGGAACCTTCCCTGTCATGCGCCGGAGAAGTGGGAGCTGTTCAAGACCTATTGTAAGCGTGACGTGGATGTGGAGAAGGCTGTCCGCTATAAGCTACGGAATTTTCCAATCCCGGAGAGTGAGATGGAAGTGTACCGCCTGGACCAGGAGATCAATGACCGGGGAGTGCTGGCGGACAGGAAGCTGGTGGAACAGGCAGTGGCGGGTGACCTGCTCCATAAGGAGATTGTGACAAAAAGGGCATATGAACTGACGGGGCTGGAAAACCCGAATTCCGTTGCACAGATAAAAGGATGGCTGGGAGGAAGGGGTGTGGAGATTGACAGCCTTTCTAAAAAGGCGGTTGCAGAGATGATAGAGGAATCCGATGGGGAAGTGGAGGAGCTTCTGCGGCTCCGGCTTCTGATGGCTAAGACATCTGTGAAGAAGTATGAAGCCATTGAACGGTCTGTCTGCTCAGATGGGAGGGTGCATGGGCTGCTACAGTTTTATGGGGCAAACCGGACAGGCCGGTGGGCAGGGAGGCTGGTACAGGTCCAGAATCTGCCCCAGAACCATCTGCAGGATTTGGAGCTGGCTAGGAATCTGGTAAAGCTGGGACGGTTTGAGGATGTGGAGCTATTGTATGATTCTACGCCAAGAGTGTTGTCAGAACTTATCCGTACCGCTTTTATTCCGAAACCGGGATGCAGGTTTTTGGTGGCAGATTTTTCTGCCATTGAAGCCAGGGTGCTGGCATGGCTGTCCGGGGAGCAGTGGAGGCTGGATGTGTTCGCTTCCCATGGGAAAATCTATGAGGCTTCGGCATCCGCTATGTTTCATGTGCCGATAGAAGAGATTACGAAGGGTTCCCCGCTCCGGCAGAAGGGGAAGATTTCAGAGCTGGCGTTAGGATATGGCGGATCTGTCGGGGCGCTGACATCCATGGGGGCGTTGGATATGGGGCTTAAGGAAGAAGAACTGCCGTCTTTGGTGTCTGCATGGAGGAGCGCCAATCCGCATATCACAAAGTTCTGGTGGGATGTGGATGCGGCGGTAATAAAGACATTTACAGAAAAGAAAAAGACAAGGGTTGGGAGAATTACCTTTGAATATAAAAGCGGAATCCTGTTTGCCGAGCTTCCTTCCGGACGGAGTCTTGCTTATGTGAAGCCGCGAATGGCGGTGAACAAGTTTGGCCGGAAAGGGCTGACCTATGAGGGGATTGGCGAAAGCGGAAAGTGGTGCAGGATTGAGACGTATGGGCCGAAGCTGGTGGAAAACATCGTGCAGGGGACGGCAAGGGATATTTTGGCGGAAGCTATGCTGGGATTAAAAAAGAAAGGTTTTGATATTGTGATGCACATCCATGATGAAGCGGTGCTGGAAGTGCCGGAAGGAATCAGCTCTGTGGAAGAGGTATGCGGTATCATGGCTCAACAGCCCAGGTGGGCGGAGGGCCTGCCGCTCCGGGCAGACGGCTATGAATGCGCTTTTTATCAAAAGGATTAGGAGGCAGGGAGAATGAAGCTGTTTATTTCAACAGGGAATTCAAGGATGGAGAAGCGGTGGAACGGCAGGGAGATGGAACTGGAAGATTTCATACAGCGCATTTCCACGACCATCCGGACTTCGGAGACGGCGGAGCAGTACCGGAAACTGTCGAAGGCAAAGCAGGATGACATCAAGGACGTGGGCGGCTTCGTGCTGGGGAAGCTGAAAGGCGGCAGGAGGAAGAAGGACTGCGTGGCGTTCCGATCAGGTCTGACGCTGGATATGGATTATGCCACAGAGGATATCCCGGAGCAGATGGAGATGTTCCATGATTTCCGGTGCCTCATCTATTCTACCCATAAGCATACCCCGGAACATCCAAGGTTTAGGCTGGTCGTTCCCATTTCAAGGAATGTTTCGCCAGATGAGTATACGGCGGTGGCAAGGAAGGTGGCGGAGGAGATCGGCATGGAGCTGTTTGATGATACCACCTATGAACCCAGCCGCCTGATGTACTGGCCTTCTACTTCTTCCGATGGGGAGTTTGTGTTCCGGGATATTGATGGGGAGATTCTGAATCCGGATGCGGTACTGGCAAAATATAAGGACTGGCGGGATTCTTCGGAGTGGCCGGTGAGCAGCAGGCAGCAGTCCGTGGTGCAGAGGGAGATGAATAAGCAGGCGGACCCGCTTGCCAAAGATGGCGTCATCGGAGCTTTCTGCCGGACGTATTCCATTGAGGAGACTGTTGCGGAATTTTTGTCAGATGTGTACCAGCCAAGCGCCATGCCGGGCAGGTATGATTATATCCCGGCGGATTCCCAGGCGGGCGTTGTGGTGTATGAGGGAAAGTTTGCTTATTCCCACCATGCCACGGACCCGGCCTGTGGAAAGCTGATGAATGCTTTCGATATGGTGAGGATTCATAAATTTGGGGAACTGGATGTGAAGGCATCAGAGGATACGGAGGCTGTGAAACTGCCGTCTTTTAAGGCCATGAGCGAGTTTGCGGTAAAGGATGAGAAGGTGAAACTCACCATAGCCAGGGAACGGAAGGAGAAAGCGGAGCAGGAGTTTTCAGAGGATAATAAGGACTGGCTGAAACAGTTGGAGTATGAGCCGCGTTCCACAGTATTGAAGAACACCCTGAAAAACCTGCTGCTGATTTTGAATAATGATGAAAACCTGAAAGGTATTGTGTTCAACCAGCTTAGTGATGGGATGGAAATAAGGGGAGAAGTGCCGTGGGAACATCCAAGCCGTTTCTGGCGGGATGCGGATGATGCACAGCTGATTTCCTATATTGACCTGACTTATGGAGCTTTTTCGGCAAGGAATTATGACATTGCGGTGACGAAGGTGGCGGATGACCGTTCGTACCACCCTATCCGGGAGTTTTTGTCCTCTTTGCCGGAATGGGATAAGGTGGCGAGGGTGGATACCATTCTTGTGGAATTCCTGGGAGCGTCTGATAATCCTTATGTGCGGGCGGTCACAAGGAAAACATTGTGTGGAGCCATAGCGAGAGTGATGAATCCAGGCTGTAAGTTTGATACCATGCTGGTGTTGAATGGCCCCCAGGGGAAAGGAAAATCTACACTGATTTCTAAACTGTGCGGGGAATGGTTTAATGACTCCCTTCTCCTGAATGATACCAGGGACAAGACGGCGGCAGAAAAACTGCAGGGATACTGGATTCTGGAAATCGGGGAGCTGGCGGGATTGAAGAAGACGGAGATTGAGACGCTGCGGGGATTCCTTTCCAGGCAGAATGATATTTACCGTGCATCTTTTGGGCGCAGGGCTACTCCGCATCCGAGACAGTGTGTTTTCATCGGAACCACTAATGCGGAAAACGGGTATCTGCGGGACACGGCAGGGAACCGCAGGTTTTGGCCGGTGAAGACACCGGGAGATGGGAAACGGGCATCCTGGGAGCTGGAAGAGGAGGAAATCCGTCAGATTTGGGCGGAGGCGTTGGTCTATTATAAAGCAGGAGAGCCGCTGCACCTGAATCATGAACTGGCAGGAATGGCGCTGAAAGAACAGCAGATTGCCATGGAAGTGGATGAGCGGGAAGGCATGGTGCGGGATTATCTGGAGATGCTTCTGCCGGAGCGGTGGGACAGGATGGATATGTATGATCGCCGGAATTATATCTGCGGTTCGGATTTCGGCGGGGAACGGGAGCCGGGAGTACGCCGCCGTGAGCGTGTCTGCAACATGGAAATCTGGTGTGAGTGCTTTGGAAAAGAAAGGGGAAACCTGAAACGCCAGGATGCCAATGAGATCAGTGCGATTATGGCGAACATTGAAGGGTGGAAGAAAATGGACAATAAAGTGCGTTTTCCTATTTATGGTGTGGTGCGAGGGTATTGCCGTGAGTAGGAATTATCGGCAAAGAACGGCAAGGTCCGGAGGACAGGCGGCAGCCGGGGCAGTGTTGCCGCTGCCAATGCGGATGCCGGAAATCTGGTTTTGTGGTAACTGGAAAATGTGCAGGAATCATGGGAGGTTCAGGGCAGTGTTGCTTATGTTGCTGATACTTTCTTATATTTAGTGAATGAGTATAGTAAAGGGGATAAAAGCATACGAACACGCAATTACGTCATATACGCGCGAGGACGGCATATAGGCAATGGAAGAAAGGAAGGGTGTGGCATGGGTGAAGAAAGCAGCATTGAACGGATACTGGCACGCAAGGTGAAGAAGATGGGAGGCCTGGCGGTAAAGTTCGTTTCTCCTGGATTGGATGGGGTGCCGGACAGGATTGTCTTGCTGCCGGGAAGGAAGATGGCGTTTGTGGAGTTGAAGGCTCCGGGGAAGAAGCCGAGAGTCTTACAGGAAAAACGGAAGAGACAGCTGGAAAGTTTAGGTTTTCCGGTTTATGTGATAGACGGCGTGGAGCAGATTGGAGGTGTGCTGGATGAAATACGAACCACATGAGTATCAGGAGTACGCAAAGGAGTTTGTTATAAAGCAGAATGTGAGTGCTTTGTTTTTGGACTGCGGGCTTGGGAAGACGGTGATTACGCTGACTGCCATCTGGGAGCTGCTGCTGGACTATTTTGAGGTGAGGAAGGTGCTGGTGATCGCACCGCTTAGAGTGGCAAGGGATACCTGGCCTGCGGAACTTCATAAGTGGGAGCATTTAAACGGGATTGAGATGTCGGCGGTTCTTGGTTCGGAACGGGAAAGGATAACAGCACTGAACCGGAGGGCAGACGTGTATGTCATCAACAGGGAGAACGTGGAGTGGCTGGCGGGATACGATAAGTGGGAGTTTGACATGGTGGTGATTGATGAGCTGTCTTCTTTCAAATCACACAAGGCGAAGCGGTTTAAAGCATTAAAAAGAGTCCGTCCGATGGTAAAGAGAATCGTGGGGCTGACAGGAACACCTGCCCCCAACGGCCTGATTGATTTGTGGGCGGAGATTGGACTTTTGGATATGGGACAGAGGCTTGGAAGGTTTATCGGCGGTTACCGGGAACGGTTCTTTGTGCCGGATAAGCGGAGCAGGGAGATGGTATTTTCCTACAAGTTGAGGGATGGTGCGGAAGAAGCCATTTATGGATTGATTTCTGATATCTGTATCAGCATGAAAGCGGCAGATTATCTGGAAATGCCGGGGTGTATTTATAACAGGGTGGAAGTTGCCATGAATGAAAAAGAGAAAAAGCTGTACCAGCAGCTGGAACGGGATATGCTGATACCCTTTGAGGATGGGGATATTGATGCGGTGAACGCCGCCGGGCTGTCCAACAAGCTGATGCAGATGGCAAACGGAGCGGTCTACGATGAGAACAAAGCGGTGAAGCACATCCATGACCGGAAGCTGGAAGCATTGGAGGACTTGGTGGAAGCGGCGAATGGAAAAGCTGTGTTAATCGCTTATTGGTACAAACATGATTTAGAGCGGATTAAGGAATGTGTGGGAGCTGTGGAACTGGATACGGCAGAGGATATGAGAAGGTGGAATGCAGGAGAAATCCCAGTGGCAGTCATCCATCCGGCATCGGCAGGACACGGGCTGAATTTACAGGCAGGAGGCTCCACGCTGATCTGGTTCGGGCTGACCTGGTCTCTGGAACTATACCAGCAGATGAATGCAAGGCTGTGGAGGCAGGGGCAGAAAGAGACGGTGGTAATTCACCACCTAATTACAAAAGGTACACTGGATGAGCGGGTGATGGCGGCTTTGGAGAAAAAGGACTGCGGACAGTCGGCACTGGTGGATGCGGTGAAAGCGAGGATTGGAGGTATCTGGGATGGACATGGACGAACTGTTTAAGGAGTACCGGGGATGGAAAAAAGATATGGGGCTTTTGGAGTTTGAGTTTTCCAGATTTGAGGGCGTGCCCTATGAAGATGTGATCCAGAGCCTGTGTCTGTCACAGCCGCAGGAAGAACGCGTGCAGACTGGCAGCATTTCTGACCGGACAGGGCGGGCGGCCTTGATTTACCGGCAGGTAAAGGAAAAGCTGGATGACGAGTGGTTTGATTATCTGGTTGGGAAGTATAAGTACCTGAAAGAAGAAAAAGATTTTTTTGAGTATGCACTGGGACAGTTGAGCGGAAGGCTTCCGGAGGTGATGCGGGATATGCTGGTGAAGGAAATGACATGGAGGGAGCTGGCGGAGAAGTACAATGTCAGTGAAACGATGATAGCAAAGTACCGCAGAAAGGCTATGGCGGAAATGAAGGAACTGTATCTGATGCGTGAAAAAACGGCGTGCTGCTACTTACTGGATTGATGTCCTGCCAGGGCGGTTTGGTAATGGTTTAGTAAAGGTACAGTAATGGTTTATTGAAAGTTTATTGGAACTTATGATATCCTTAGAATGCGAAGAACTGTAAGGGGCTCTGTGGAAAAATCCATAGGGCTTTTTTTGCTTCGGCAGGGGCAGCGGGCTTTATCCTTTCACCGCTGCCCTTTTTGAAACAGAAGGGACGAAAAGGAGATTGTGATGGATTGCTTTGCGATATGTGAGAATGGGTACTGCGGCGTTCTTGGAAGACAGTGCCATGGAGAATCCTGTGGGTTCCATAAGACGAAGAAGGAACAGGAAAAATCATTAGAAAAAGCAAAGGCGAGATTGCGGAACCTGCCGGAATACCAGCAGGAAGCAATTGCAGAGAAATATTACGGCGGCGTGAGGAAGTGGTGATGCCATGCCGAGAAATCCGAAGAAACCATGTAAGCATCCGGGATGCCCGAAACTGACGGACGGGATATATTGTGAGGAGCATGAAGCACTGCACCGCAGTGACAGGACATCTCCTTCCGGGCGCGGGTATGACAGCCGGTGGCGCAGGGCAAGGAGCAGGTTCCTGAAAACACACCCGCTGTGTGTCCGGTGAAGGCAACGGTGGTAGACCATATCGTGCCTCATCGTGGGGGCGAGCAGCTGTTCTGGGATGAATCCAACTGGCAGGCATTGTGTAAGAACTGCCATGACAGCAAGACCATGACCGAGGACAGGTATCAGGAGTATAAATATTGATTGTGCCGTGAAAAATTTCGTGGACTGTGCATATCACGGTACTTTTTGTGGGTTTTTGCCGGAGGGGAGGGGCGGTGTAAATCTCCAGAACCCATCCCCCGGACACCGCCGCCCCCTCAAACGTGAATTTTCGCAGAAATCGGCAGGGGGGATAGGAAATGCACCCATTGCCATACATAAACACAGGATTTTCAAGGGTTTTTCAGTAAGCACAATTAAAAGAATCCTGTGTTTTGAAGCTGAAAAGCGGTTGGAAAACAGCCGTTTTTTGGCTTTTTTCTTTTTGGAGGTGAAAGGATGACGGGGGAAGAAGCAGGGCAGATCAAGGCTCTGAGGATAGAGGGAAAAGGATATAAAGCCATAGCTTCGGCATTAGGTTTATCCCGTGACATTGTGAGGAACTACTGCAAAGCCAATGGATTAGACGGATACGGGGAATTTACGGCTGTGAACCTGCGGAAGGTTGCCGCAGGGCAGAGTGAGTGATGCAGGCAGAAAGGATAAGCTGTATGTTGCCTCACTTTCCGGCGGGAAGGATTCCACCGCCATGGTGCTGCGGCTCATGGAAGAGAAATGGCCGCTGGATTTGATCTTATTCTGCGATACGGGGCTGGAATTTCCGGAGATGTATGCACATGTGGAACGGCTGGAAAAGGAACTTCCGGTTCCTGTGGTCCGGCTGAAAGAGGAAAAGGGATTTGAACATTACTTTCTCCGTTATAGGCCGGAGAGAAAGAATCAGGCGCTTGCGGATAAGACGGGCATGAGCTGGGCGGGGCCGAGGAACCGCTGGTGTACCGGGTATTTGAAGACGGATGTGATAGACAGGTATCTTGCAGGGCTTAAAAAACAGTATGAGATCGTGCAGTATATCGGGATTGCGGCTGATGAGCCGCAGAGGGTGAGGGAGTACCGATACCCTTTAGTGGAGTGGGGCATGACGGAAAAGGACTGCCTGGAATACTGCTACGCACGGGGATATGACTGGGGCGGTTTATACGGGCTGTTCGGACGCGTATCCTGCTGGTGCTGCCCGCTACAGGGGCTGCAGGAGCTGCGGATGCTGAGAAGTTATTTTCCGGGACTGTGGGAGCAGCTGATCGTGTGGCAGGCCAGGACATGGAGGAAGTTCCGGAAGGATTTCTCTGTGGATGAACTGGAAGTGCGGTTCCGGCTGGAGGAGGAACGGGCGCAGGAAGGGAAGGGACTGCATAACCGGGAGTTTTTCAGGGAGCTGAGGAAAAGGTTAGGATGGCACGGGTGACACCGTGTTTTTTTGTTGGACAAAAATGGTGGAGCAGGAGGCAGATATGGCATGGATTGCGGTAATAGATGCGGATTTGATTGGCAGGAAGAGGCACAGGTTCCCGAACCTGGCCTGCATGAAGCTGTCCGGTTATCATAAAGGGCTTGGGGATGAGGTGGTCCTGAAAAAACAGACTATGAGGGGCTGGACGCTTTTGACCGGGTATACATCTCTAAGGTGTTTACGGATACAGAGATTCCGGAAGGGGTCCTGGATAAAAGGAATGTCTCCTATGGCGGGACGGGATTTTATTATGACAAAGCCCCGAAGCTGCCGGAGGAAGTGGAGCATCATATGCCGGACTACCATCTTTATGACGGCTGGGTGGAGGAGAAGCTGGCGGCCGGGGCAAAGCGGCATGATTACCGTTTCTATCTGGACTATTCCATCGGTTTTCTCACAAGGGGGTGCTTCCGTAAGTGCCAGTTCTGTGTGAATCAGAATTATGACCGGGTAATGGGACACAGCCCGTTAGAGGAATTCGTGGACCCGCAGAGAAAGAAAATCTGCCTGCTGGATGATAACTTTTTCGGGCATCCGGCATGGGAAGGAATGCTGCAGGAGCTGAAAGACACAGGGAAGCCGTTCCAGTTCCGGCAGGGGCTGGATGAGCGGTTGCTGGATGACCGTAAATGCAGGGCGCTGTTTTCCAGCAGGTATGACGATACCCTCTCTTTTGCTTTTGACAACATCGCTGATGCGGAATTGATTGAGAGAAAGATCATCCTGGCAAGGAAATATACGGATGCCCAGATGCGGTTTTACTGTTTCTGTGGGTTTGACCGGGAGGATGTATGGGACAGGGATTTCTGGGCGGAGGATGTTTTTCATCTTTTAAGGCGGATTGAGATTCTGATGCGCCATGGCTGCCTGCCGTATGTGATGCGGTTCATCCGGTATACGGAAAGCCCATACAGGGGCGTGTATGTCTCCATTGCAAGATGGGCCAACCAGCCGGGGATGTTCAAGCGGCAGAGCCTGCGGGAGTTTGCCGAACATAACGGCAGACAGAGCGCCTGTTACCATTATCTGGAAAATTTTGAGCAGCAGTTTCCGGAGGCTGCTTATTTTTATGATTTAAGGTATGTCAGTGCAGGCGGAGACAGACACCGGACAGGGGAGGATGAGTGATATGGGGCAGCTTACATTTTTGGACTTGTGTTCCGGCATCGGCGGGTTCCGCCTGGGACTGGAGGCGGCAGGGCATAAATGCATCGGGTACTGTGAGTATGACAAGTTCGCACGGGCTTCTTATGAGGCCATGTATGATACGGAAGGGGAGTGGAAGGCATATGACATCACAAAACTGGAACCGGGGGAAATCCCATACGCGGACATCTGGTGTTTCGGATTTCCATGCCAGGATATTTCCATCGCAGGAAAACAGAGAGGGCTTAGTGGAAAGCGAAGTGGAATCTATTATAACATCATTGACCTTGTCAAAGGCAAAGAAGAAGGTGATAAACCCGCATACCTTCTTGTTGAGAACGTTAAGAACCTGTTATCAATTAATGGAGGATTCGATTTTGCCGCCGTTCTCTCTGAAATGGACGAAGCAGGGTATGATGTGCGGTGGCAGGTGCTTAACTCCAAGGATTTCGGAGTCCCCCAGAACAGGGAGCGGGTGTTCCTTGTGGCAGATCTTAGAAGCAGAGGCGGACGGGAAATACTACCTGTCCGAAGAACAGACACGGAAACTGGTATCCAGGTTATAGGGGATGTGCAGGTGGAAGGCTGGTTTGACCTGATGAAACGGGTATACAGCCCCGCCGGGATATCCCCGTGCCTATGCGGAGGAGGGAGCGTGCAGCCAAAGGTCCTGTGTTTTGTGGACCAGACCTATAACCACCCCAAGGTTACGGAGGAGGCACGGTGCCTGGTTGCAAAGTATAATGCCGGGATTGCGACATGGGGTTCCAATTCCGGCGTGCTGGAGGCCCATGCAGTCCTGACGCCGGACCGCATGGAAAAACGGCAGAATGGCAGGAGGATGAAGGAAGACGGGGAGCCTATGTTCACTTTAACGGGGCAGGACCGCCACGGAGTCTTTCTGTGCCGTGAAGCGGACACTTCCACAGACCTGCCCGTCCGGGTGAAAAACGGTACGAAGAAGGGGTTCGAGGAAGCGGATGCCGGGGACGGGATTTCACTTGCTTATCCAGAAAGCAGGACAAGACGGGGGCGGGTGAAAAAGCAGTGTGCCCAGACTTTGGAATGTTCCTGCCAGGTGGGGACGGTGATGAAATGCGGAAGGATCCGGAGGCTGACTCCAAGGGAGTGCTTCCGTCTGCAGGGTTTTTCGGATGAACTGTATGAAAGGGCGGCAGCCGTGTGTTCCGAAACGCAGCTTTACCGCCAGGCCGGGAATGCGGTGACGGCAACAGTGGCTTATGCGGTGGCAATGACTCTTCCGGAAAGCAGGGAGCTTTTGGCACAAAGGGAGGCAGCATGGGAAGAACTTGGTGCTGTTACGCCTGGAATGGAACAGGAAAATTCCGGAGACATAGCAGGTGATGTATTAGGGGATATCGGGGAAGAACCGGATGAGGAATTTAATTTTGCTGATTAGTATGGCATAAGGTTTGTGGCAGGAAGGAGGTGTGAGCAGTGGCACAGAGCGGGAGAAAGCCAAAGCCGACAGCGGTAAAGGTGCTGGAAGGGAATCCGGGGAAACGGAGCCTGAACAGGCAGGAGCCGAAGCCGGAGAAGAAAGCCCCCAGATGTCCGGTCTGGCTGGAGGATGAGGCGAAGAAGGAATGGAAACGGATGGCGAAGCAGATGGAGCAGCTTGGGATTCTGACGGAGATTGACATGGCGGCTTTTGCAGGATACTGTCAGGCATATGCCCGGTGGAAAGAGGCAGAGGAATATATTTCTGAGCATGGGACGGTCATGAAAGCGCCGTCCGGTTACTGCCAGCAGGTTCCGCAGGTGTCTATTGCCCAGACCTATCTGAAAATCATGAACCGTTTCTGTGAGCAGTTCGGGCTGACACCTTCTTCCCGGAGCAGGATTGTGGCGGAGAACGGGGAAGATAAGGAAAGCGATGCCATGGAGCTGCTGCTGTACAAAGGCGGTGGACGCTGATGTTTGATGAGGCAAAGGCGGAATATGCGGTGCAGTTTATCAACTGTCTGAAACATACCAAGGGGAGATGGAGAGGGGAGCCTTTTGAACTGCTCCCGTGGCAGGACAGGATTATCCGGGATGTGTTCGGGACGGTGAAAGAGAATGGATACCGCCAGTATAATACGGCTTATGTGGAGATTCCGAAGAAGAACGGGAAATCGGAGCTGGCTGCGGGGGTGGCGCTGTATATGACCTGCGGGGACGGGGAATGGGGCGCTGAGGTTTACGGCTGTGCTTCGGACCGCCAGCAGGCTTCCATTGTGTTTGACGTGGCGGTGGATATGGTGGACCAGTGCCCGGCGCTGAAAAAGCGGATTAAGCCTGTGATGTCGGTGAAGCGGCTGGTGTACCGGCCCACCAACAGTTTTTACCAGGTGCTGTCGGCGGAGGCATATACAAAGCACGGGCTGAATGTTCATGCGGTGATTTTTGATGAGCTGCACAGCCAGCCGAACCGGGAGCTGTTTGATGTCATGACGAAAGGCTCCGGGGATGCCAGGACACAGCCTTTGTTCTTTCTGATTACTACGGCGGGGACGGACCGGCATTCGGTGTGCTTTGAGCAGCACCAGAAGGCGGAGGACATCCTGCTTGGCAGGAAGATTGACCCGACATTTTATCCGGTCATCTATGGGGTGCCGGATGATGCGGACTGGTCTTCGGAGGAAGTATGGCATCAGGCAAACCCGTCTTTGGGGCATACCATTGACATTGAAAAGGTGCGGAACGCCTATCTGAGTGCCAGGGACAATCCGGCGGAGGAGAATATTTTCCGGCAGCTCCGGCTGAACCAGTGGGTGAAGCAGTCCACACGGTGGATGCAGATGGAGAAGTGGGATGCCTGTGCATTCCCGGTGGATGACCGGGAGCTGCTTGGCAGGGAATGTTATGGCGGGCTGGATTTGTCCAGTTCCATTGACATCACGGCGTTTGTGCTGGTGTTTCCGCCGAGGGATGAGTCGGAGAAGTTTGTTATCCTGCCATATTTCTGGATTCCGGAGGAGAACATGGTCCAGAGGGTGCGGCGTGAGCATGTGCCGTATGATGTGTGGGAGAAACAGGGGATGCTGATGACTACGGAGGGGAATGTAATCCATTATGGGTTTATTGAGGATTATATTGATTCTCTGGGGAAGAAGTTCCATATCAAAGAGATTGCTTTTGACCGATGGGGAGCGGTGCAGATGGTGCAGAACCTGGAAGGGTTGGGTTTTACGGTGGTTCCTTTTGGGCAGGGGTTTAAGGATATGTCACCGCCCAGTAAGGAACTGATGAAGCTGACGCTGGAGCAGAAACTGGCACATGGAGGGCATCCGGTGCTTCGGTGGATGATGGATAATATTTTTGTGCGGACGGATCCGGCGGGGAATATCAAGCCGGATAAGGAGAAGTCCACGGAGAAGATTGACGGGGCAGTGGCAGCGGTGATGGCGCTTGACCGGGCGATACGCAACGGCGGGAGTTCGGGGAGCGTGTATGATGACAGGGGGATTCTGGTGTTTTAAGTTCGAGAGATTCGTGCTATACTGAATGTGGTAAATATAAAAATTTGAAAGAGTGAATTTATATGTACGAATATGAACTTAGTGAACAATTATTCATAGATGTTTGGGGAAAGTATGGCTGTCCGGATGAAATTTTTAATCCACAAACAATCCTAGATATATTAAACGAACTTATAACAAAAAGTAATCATAAGATTGTTTTAGACCATTATTCACAGATTAACTTTGATGAAATAATCAAGGTTGAATATGATGAGCTGCAGGGGATTTTTAAATTATTTTGGTTGGATAATAATGAATATAGACTGAAAAATTTAAGGCATGAACTGGAAGAATTTGAAGCAATGATTTGGTGGACGAGTGGTTATTGCACATATGAATATCTTGCGGTTGATATTAGCAAAATAAAGTTTGTTAAACGCGGCAGACATATATTTGTTTTAATACAGGCAAATATGGTGAGTGAAAAGGAATTAAGAAAAAAGGTAATTGGAAGTAACGAAACAATAGAAGTTGATAATTGCACAGAAGATTTATATGCAAAATATATATTCTGGGAAGGCAATAAGGATGATTTAATAAAAGTAGAATGCATCGCAAATAATTTGCCATATTATGTGGCTCTTCATGGGTAATAGTGGGTAAAAATTACCCACAAACCCAGTATTTATGCTGATCAGACGGCTTTAGGTTTTCG
>PPYE01311188.1_pt1 | contig 58928 bp, 91 predicted proteins | sample 1559881 | NCBI WGS metagenome assembly PPYE01 (sample SAMN08240022, study PRJNA423297) | Human gut metagenome, whole genome shotgun sequencing project.
GCTCCAGGAAGCCCAGCGAAAGTAGTTGCTGTAAGGAGGTACAGCTACCGCTTTCAAGGGCTTGAAGTAAGCATCGTTCACTAAGTTAATGTTGTTAAATTGTTAAACCTCGTTAACTGTGGTTATCTTAAAGGATGCAGTCTTGAATGGCAAGCTTCAATTTTGCGCGGTTCCCTTTGCCGCTTTTGGTGCTAAAGTACCATCATTTAACATCAACTCAAAACCTGTTACTTGATCGGTTGGAACAATAGGGTAATTCATAATAGCCATGTGAATACAATGCCCTCCGTCACATTCATCGATGTATTCATTGCCCCAATAGTATAAATGCCCATCTCTTCGAATATCCATTGCCGTTGGGAAATCAACAAGAATTCTTTTGATTTCTTTTCGTCCTTCTTTATGCAGATTAGTTTCAATACGAATAAGCTCCGCATAAATTGCTTCACAGATAGTATTTACAATTCCCATGACCAGTCCACCTTTTCTGTTTCGTTAATACATTGTATAAGTTGATCCATACTCACACCTTACACTTGACTACTGTTCTATATCTAAGAAGCTGTGCAATACATTTATTCAATTCACTTATACAGAGTTTGATCCTCAGTTTTTTGCGCAATTGTCCAATATTATTAATTTTCAATTTTTCTAATTCTTTTGTTAAATGGTTGAGAAGATTTAATTGGTACTCTAAGATAAAGCCTATTCTAAAATATGTGCTAGTAGACTTAGGTGGCATCACTTTAGGTAACACAGGAAAATCTTTAATGTTCATTTATACCTCACAGAATATACATAAACCAGAAATAACCAGCTACGAAAATAACACCCGCAAATAATTTTAAAAGCTCGAACATTGTTCCCTCCGTTAACTTCATGCTGTAAGTATAGCAGGACTTGCGATGTATGCAACAACTTTAGACTTGAAACGCATCTATAAAATAGCACGATTTGCCTTTACCTTTGATCCGTCTAGCTGTACTATTGACCCATAAACAGAGAGGAGGATTACAAAATGGTCATGCTGAATAAAGTATATAGCACAATGGGCGCGGATTATAAAGTTGTACGTCATCCGCGTACTGGTAAATTTGAAGCATATATCCGTCCAATGGGTGAAGGTTGGATGTATTACGGTACTTATGATGACGCTGAGCAAGCTTATAAAGAAGCGGAAAGTGTAGCGGAAGCATCCGAAATTATGGCAAGGTACGACGTCGATGATTACTACCTTAACTAACAATAAAGGGCCTTTCGGCCCTTTATTTATTCCTCTTCTCCTAAGTTTGCCATAATACCTTCAACATCTTGCGTAATGCGCCAAGCTGCGCCAGTGAATCCCAGTTTGATAGTCTCCTCCCGTGTTACCGGAACAAGAGCACCCATAGCAACCATCTCCTTGATCGTAGACTCAATTGCTGCGGACAATCCGTGGTGATAGTTTTTAAACGCGGACTTACTTGCAAGACGAGTAGTAATATCACCCCGCGTGATAATTCCTTCCTTACGCAGATCTACACGTTTAACTTTCACCCAATCTTTAGTCAGATAATTCACACAAACCTGGCACATAGTACGGATACGAGCTTCGTCATTAGTACCAATACCCCCACTATGCCATTCCTTCATAATGATATCCTGTCCATGACGCACAAAGTCCAAGGCCCATTGAACATGATAGGTCTGCACAACCGGATTGATCCAGTTTTCTCCCACAGCTAACAGGGCGGATAGACGTAATACCTTCAGGTGCGCACGGTTCCAGGGCTGACGGATTGCTTCGTCTTTGGTTGCGTTAATATTACGGTCACATTCGTCGTTAAACTGATCACATAATGCTTCCGCTTCTGGACTAAACTGCACTTCAATACTTTGATGCTTTGCCATTGCGACTAAGGTGTGGTTAACAAGATGGCACACCATATCCCGCAAATGCTGATCCATTGTAGTCTGCTGGTTCTTGTTTAAAGGTGGTCGATCCCCTTCATAGCGGACAACATGGAAACGGGATAAGAATCCATCCTCCATCATTTCACGGGTTAACGCTTCAAAAAACGTGTCCGGTGTCGTTTCGCCCATGATGCTATAGGCCACACCTTGTTGAGCTTCCGTATTATTAGCCTTATCAGAATAAGACATACCACCAACAATAGACATCTGACCGGACTTTTGATAAACATCGGTAAGGTCATTCTTGAAGCTTTGCATCGGTGAACCTGCTGGCGCCGTTGCCATTGCTTTGATAATCTTACCAAACTCACCGTTCAAGTTGATAAAAGATTGTTTGTCTGCAAAAGATTTACGCAGTGCGGAGCCGGAAGCGCATCGGTCAAATGATACAAAGCTATGAATCTGCGGAAACGGTTCCTGAAGCTGGCTAACTATATTAGATAGGCCGCTGTTCAACGTTTCTTTACCAACACCAGAACGAGCAATAAGGACGAAATATCCATTAAGACCGGATTGAGGAATCTGCCAAACCTTCCCGCATACGCCGGCCATAAAGCCTAGTGCTGTCACAATAGAAATTTCTTTCACTGGTCGGACGGATGCTTTATAGATGTACTTCGCAAGCTCCCCAGCAAGCCCTGGCGGCCAGTCAATGGCGGTTGCATCAATAGACGTACTTTCTGCAACTACGGTCTGCCCCTGTGTTGTTTCAACAGTTACGGGCATTTCCGCTACCTGTTGCATTGCACTGTGTGCCGCTTGCATACGGGCAGCATAATCCCGCGCCAGCGCCGCTACGTTTTCCTGGGCAATGCGCTCACGCTCCATGCGACCGCGACACATACGCAAGCAACGGTCAATATGAACATTGTTCTTATTAGCCTTCTCACGTTTGCCCAGCGCACTATAACGGAACAGACGGCGACATTGCTCATTACTTTCTGTGTAGAATGCATACATGGAAATAAGGGCAAGATCTGCTTCAGACTGGGAAGGGAATCCCATTTCAACCCATTCACCATTGAATAACCGTGAATACTTATCGCCGTTATCTGCTTCAAGTGCCCGCTGATGAATAGTTGCATCATCTTCTACCGGATCTTTTTCTACCAGTTCAATTTCATATGTCTTGCGCTGAAGATCAATTTCATTCACAAGCATAGTAAGATAATGATCACGTTCTGCAACTGGTTTGTTGTAGACGGGATTGCCCGTGCAGATAATAAAACGCTCCTGACTATAAACCTCGACACCATCACGTCGACGACCTTTACCGATGTTACCTCTTAACCACAGGTGGACACCCAGGCCTGAGCGACTCACTTCGGTGTAAGTGTCAAACGCAGTCATGATCTGTTCGAAGCGGCGCAACTGCTCCGGCGTCGTGTGCTTCTTGGGATCTGGTTCATTGGTTGCGTTCTTCACATCCAGGTCGATGCAGGTGAACGGGTCTTGTGCAGTAAGCACGAATCCAATATAAGGTTTATTGAAATGAGCGGCGCAACCTTTGGCAGCTTCAAACGTCATAAGCATATCCGGATCGGTAACGTCCGCCGCCATCAGACGTCCAATATCGCTATCCCATATTAATGGGCGTTTATCTTCACCAGCAATAGCCCACTGATTGTATTGTTTAATTTCATCAGGAAATAATTTCATCTTATACACCCAATTTGTTACAACCGTGGTTCTTGTGAAAATTGTAATCGGTTAATGCTTTACTTACAGCCATTTGTGCATCTTCAAAAGTATCGTATACTCCAAGATATTTTGAAGTCCCGTCGACGCCTATACGAGCTTGCCATTTATTAGTACTTTTGTGAAATGTAACTCCATTTACTCCAGAAGTATTATTGCGTTTCTTACTTTGATTTCGTCCATTTTCTTTGTGAGTAACAAGACGCAAGTTTTCAATGTGGTCGTCGTAACGAACGTGATTAATGTGGTCTATTTGCATACCTTTTGGAATAGGACCATTATGCATTTCCCATATAATGCGTGAACGACGATATAGTTTGCCGTTAAGAGCAATACGAACATATCCTTTATCCGTAAGCGTACCTGCAACGCAACCTTCTTTCGCTCTTGCGCCCATATCTTTCTTCCAATACAACACTCCTTCATTATATTGGAATATTACCGCCCATTGTGGGAAAGCTTTAATTTCAGCGGGAAACAGTTCCATATTAAATTAAGACCTCCGACGCTTATCGCCTTGCATTGCTATAAGTGCTGGCTCAGCAATTTCGCGCACATATACAAATACGTTGGCGATACGAACAGCTCCAGGAAGTATATCTCGATTGCGGCACAACTTATAACGACTAACCCCGAAACGGGCTTCAATCTCTGATGTGGTTATATATTTAGCATCAAACTCGTCTTGTGCAGTCATAGCTCCTCCTTTGTCCGCACACTATACACAGATAAGAGGAGCCATTGCAACCAAATTTGCATTATTGCGCGGCAAAGTTTGCGTACTCCATAACGCATTCATATACCTCTTCAGGAGTGCGACCTTCCCGCAGATTTATCATCCATTCGTCCAATTGTCCAAGGCGCTGCTGAGCCTTCGTGATGTCATGAAACGCTTGCCATGGAAAAAAGTTTCCCCCAGCTAGTGCAACCTCTATGCCCGTAGCGGCGTTGCCATATGCCTTGAGCTTGCAAACAGGCCAACGTCCACGATTATCCCAAATTGCTGGTTCCACATTTTTATCCGGTCGCGAATACCATCTATTTTTAAGCGATGTGATTTCTTTTTCTGTTAACTGCTCACCCTTCGCACGCTCATTCTTGGCAAGCCAAACTTTAAACGCAGACTCATTATTTTTATCCTTTGTTTGGCAAACCTTAAAAGCATTCTCATATGGTGCTTCCGGTCCAAACCGTTTGTAGTAGTCAAACTTGCCGCGGAACTTTGCAACTTCTTTAGTTGTAAGTTCACGGTTTTCTTTTTCCTTTATTTGTTCGCGCACCCATGCCATAAACTTATCACGCTCAGGGTTTTCTTTTTTTGCAGCAGCTTTTCCGTGTTTAACTTTAGACTTCGCATCTTGTGCGCTATCAAAATAATCCTCAACCATCTTAAGAGCCTGCTCTTTAGTCACCTTTCCGCGAATACGGGAACACGCTTGCACGACCCAGGCAGCAAAGCACAAATCTTTAACCACATTGGAGTGAGTGCTGGTTGGCTGTTCCTCCGCCACCGCGTTATTGTTAGTCAGCTCTGTATTCATATAGCCTCCGATAGGGTATTGCCTTAACCCTATGGTAAGACCCTCCCTATTAAATTGCAAGAGTTATTGTAAAACAATAGGTATAGGGTGCAATACAGGGTTCGTATAGGGTTACCCTATAAACACCCTATAAAATACCCTCCCTATGTAGCTTTCTAAATTTATAGTTTTAGTTTACCCCTTGCGCCCCCGCAGAAAAACTAAAGATAGGGGTACTAGGGTATAACAATGGCAAATACCCTATACCCTACTCCCTATACTATGATTCTAAAAAATTTGGTGTATACCCCTATAAACTTATAAACTTTCAGTCAACTAACTAAAACAAATCTAATTAAACTAATATTAATAATAACTATAAATATATATAAAATAAGGATTTATTATTATTGTATATAGTACCTATTGGTATTATGTGATGAGTTTATAGTCACTAAATAAACTCTATAAATTTTAATAAACCTGAACGGATGCAGATCAAAAACGAGAAGTCAAGTGCTTTTGAGGGAAATTTATTGAACTATTGTGATCGGAAGGTATATCAAGCTATAATGCGCTTAATCGCGGGATATTGGAGGAGGACTTTATTGCGCGGTTAACCGGACCAGTAGGAGGGCTGGCCCGGAGTAGTTTAGAGCTGTACAGGTATGAAGTGGGCTAATGTGTCGTCGGACATGATACCCGACAATTTTTCGCTTACCCATTCGGACCAAATGCTATCCGGTTCCTGGCGGTGCACAAACCAGATTTCGGATGTGCCTTCTTTGCGCATCGGCTGCACTTCTACAAGGAACTTGTCCTGCATGAGGCGGGTGAAGCACACGCTGGTCATTGGAACCGGCTTTTCGTGTTTATTGTAATAAGGAGTCAGTAATTTATTTCCGAAGTTGGCAACTTCATAAACTGTTCCTTTGCGAAGACCTCTGATATCTGTGTAAGAGCGGATAAATGTTTTCATGTTCACTCCTAGGCTCCCGCAGAAGCCCGTTGGTTGATGTGGTTATAGATTATGCGTCCAGCCCGTTGTATTTGCGCCAGGCGTAGAACTGAATGGCGACCGTTGTCCCGTTGTAAGAAGGCATCGCAGCTTTCATTTCCTTCAGCTCCGGCGTGCGGCCCAGTTCGGATAAAAGTTTGTCGCCCATTGCCCACACTTCGGCGGTTTTTCCTTTCAGAGGCTTGCGAGCGCCATTTTTGAAATCACAGCGAGCAGCTTTTGCATTCTGTTTTGGCGCGGCAGCTTTTGGCTCTTCAATTTTGATTTCAGAAACCTGCGTGGCAGCTTTTGCATGTTTCATATCTTTCTCTTCCTCCTGCTCCAGAGCTTCGAGGCAGCTTTTGACAATTTCCGGATTTACCATCGGGCGCAGTACCGAGACGCTGGCAGCTGGCGCGGCGGTTGGTGCCGGGACTTTCTGCTCCGGCTGTTGCGCTTTTTTATGGTCGCGCAGTACCTGAAGCACTTCTTTCTCGACGATGTAAAAACCGATTTCGTCCTGATGGATTAACTGTTCGTGTGCGTCGCGTGCAACCTGACCCCAGCGGGTCTTAAGGGCACGGCGTGCATTCGTTTTCATGGTGTAACGCATTTTGTCCTGTTCGCGGTGAGTTACTTTAGACATGGTATAGCTCCTTTCGTTAATATTAGTTTGCTTATTACTGCCCACCGTAATGATGAGCAGTGTATAAGAAAACTTATTGCACGATTGCTACGAAATCGGCGGTTGCGATATCCATGCTTGCGAAAGCAACGATGCTATAGTCGGTGTCGTTTTCGGCGTTAAATACTTGGAGAAACTGCTGTACCGCTTGCTTATGGTTAACCGTTACGTCGAGTGCATAGTCCCAGCTATAGACTTTACGCTTGCCAAAACCTTTAACTGCAATGCGTGCGCTTTTAGTGTTGGTTGGTGCCAAAAATTTGGTGACGATAGAAGTAGCCATGATGTAATCCTCGTTTTGTTTAAGTTGACTTATTATTGCCCGGTCCGATCAACTGGGCAAGATATAAATCAACTATTTTCGCTCACATAATCCAGCGCAGCTTCGAGGAAATAAAATTCTTCCTGTTTATATAAGCTGATGGCCCACTCCAGCTGAGCGCGGGTAAGGTGGCGATACTTGTTATCGATGCAATAGCTGCGACCGAAGTACATAATAGTGAAGTATGAGCTGGACATAACGCGCCTCCAAGTGTGGTTAAGAAGTAGTACCGTGTTGCTATGGGTACATAATAGCGATGCATCGTGATATTGAATAGGCCAAAAGTGCTATTTTAGAATCGTTTTGCATCTAGTGAAAATTATGCTTGCCCTACATGTTTAGCACCAATGGCCTAACTAATATCACACGATCCGGTCTACGCGCTTGCACACATACATCTAAGGAGCGCCGGACCAGTTCCCACGGACTGGGAGAGGTGCACCGGATCCCCTGGTAGATCCGGTTCCGCGTATGTGCAGAATCTACCAGGTAGGATTGGTACTATGTGGGCGCCGGAAATACCAGGGGCGCTCAACCGTCTCCGGTCGTCCTGTAAGCTGGTCCAAAATATTTTTATAAAAAGATGCAAAAAGGTGTAGACATATGATCAGTCTAGCACTACTATATACACATACCGCAAGGGTACTACAAATTAACTTAAAGGGGTTTACATCATGTCTATTCGTAACGTTATCTGCGTAATGGTTGCAAACAATAATTTCGGTTTCGTAGAAGGCGCAGAGTATAAAATGGATCTTAAAACTCGTTGCATTATTAAAGGTGAAGAGGAATGGCGTGCAGTAGTAGAAGACCGCGGAGATATCTACATCTATAGTTCGGATACAATGAAAACTATTGCCGTCTTCGAATTTAACTAAGCTAACTCATACAATGGGCATTAATACAGTGCCCATTAATAAGCTAACTAATTATAACGAGGTGTATTATGTCTACGAACACTGTGAAGTCTGTAAATAATAGCAACAGAACATTTAAAGTTATGTACTATGGCGAATATATCGGAGACGTTACAGCTCCCAGCCGCATCGATGCAGAAGGTTTCGTCCGCGTAGAGATGCAACTTGGAATCGCCGATTTTAGCGCCATCGTTGAACTGGTAGAGGTGTACTAATATGTCACGAAAATACACGCTTACACGCGCACAGCACGCGTTATTGATTGCAGCTATGCGTGAAGAGTATGCGGCTCACGGCTGGTATAGCGCCATGATACGCGGAAAAAGTTTATATAAAGAGTTGTGTCCGCAGAAATAACGCACACAGCAGCACCACAGCGAGCTAAAGCTCAAAGGAAATGGTAATGCATTACCAACACACAACGAGCGCGCTGTACCCCACAAAGCGGCGCTAATTTCAACACTCACAGGCTGTACGTTAACGCGTACGGCCGCTCTGCTATATGCGCGCCATGTATATAGCCAGCTCACGATATACATCAGTATAATGACGAATGAAATAGATTCGTTTGGAAGAATAACAGATCTTACAGTCACAGACCGGTCCAATAAGCCGACTCATAGACCCCACCTAGGATCATCAGGGTACTAATAATCATCCGAGGGCGCCTTATCCATCCTGATAGTAAGTCCACGCCTAAATCTCACCTGTCACATAACCTATCCACCTACATCCATGACCCCACCTACCTTCTTTTTGAATATATTGCGCTCATCCTTTCTAAATATATATGGATTTTGGTAGTAAATTCTGAGTCGTCAACGTATAATTCGTCTTGTAGCTGCTCCATAGCTACCATCTTTAAGCGGATGCAACCAATTTCTATGAATTCACACCCGTTTTAGAGCATCAAGGAGGTATTTATGTGCGACTCCAGTGCAAGCGCTGCACCCAGCACCTCCAGCAATGTGGTTACAGAGGTAAATGCAATGCGATTAGGCCCATATCGCGGGTATTATGGTCGGGCAGCATGGAATGACGCTACTCAACGTTTTGAAGGCTGGATTATCTGTCCGGAACGTGTTAAATTTCATTCCGTAAAAGAGAAAAATATCGTTCTTAATTTTCAAAAATGTGTCACTAAATATGTAGAGGAGCAAGAAGAATGCGTGTAGAAGAGATTGTTGAAGGTAAAGAGTATCGTTTACTGACCGATATTGGTGGTGTTGGGTATACTCCGGGCGATGGTGTTGAGTTCCGGGAACTGAAAGCTGGTTCTATTGTTACTGTTAATAAAGTAGTGACGGATCTACACACTGTTAATGATGGTAAATGGCCTTATACAATTATCGTTAGTTCTGGCAAAGACGGATACGATGAAGACGAGGATGCTTACGAAATTAGCTATACTGGTCTTGTTAGTCCCAATTTCCTGGAAGAAGTATAATTATCAATCTATAATGGGCTCTACGGAGCCCTTAATTGTCTGGAGGTTGTTATGCTGTATTTAGGAATGGACGAAACTGGACACGAGATTCCTTCTGTTAACAAAGAAACGCAAGTATTTACCGACTATTACGGGTCTGCTGTCCCTGTTGAGCCCTGGGCTAACTTTATCGCTGTAGATGCAGACGGTAAAGTTCATTGTTATGACGCTAAACCTTCTTGCTATGAAGCGGAGAAACAATGGGTGATAGGCTATGGTGGTTGGCTAGTTCGCTACTGCGGCGAAGTTGATCTTGAAGGTGTGGACTGGCGCGATACGTTGAAGGAGATTAAAGATGTCCGCGGCTGAAGTTACGACATTTATAATAGCTTTTGCTGTTGCTTTATTCCTTATAGCTAAGTTAGATTTAATGATGGGATAGTTTATGCGCTTACTCATGGTGTTAGGCGTTATACTTGCCGCTTTCGTTGTATTTGCAATTGTAGACTCTAAAGAAATGGAGCGGCAAAACTGCCAACGTACTGGTAACAGCCGGGATGATATTATTTGGCAATATATTACGATGCAAAAGGTAATGTTATGTCAATGTATCCTCAGGTTATTACTGAGTATGAATATAAATGCAATGACCGTAACAGGTGGAGGTAATAATGCATAGACTGACAGATGAGCGTGTTGCTAAGCTTGCGGAATATGACTGTGCAAGCAATGACGAAGTTATGTCGTTGGCACAAGAAGTAAAGGAACTTCGTGCTGTAACAAAGGACTTCCTGCGTCGTAACGCTAACGGTCCTTTGTTCTATCGTGATTTGTATAACCGTTTTAAGGAGATTATTGGTGATTGAAGAGAATATCAAATATTGGAAAGGCTTTATTGACGAAATGTTGAAACCATTGGAGAAGAAATAATGCTATTAGTCGTTACCGGAGGTCGAGATTTTAAGCATGTGGAGTACATTTACGCTCAATTGGATAAGCTGCATATGCAAAGAAGGATAACCACGCTTCGCCACGGTGACGCTGACGGTGTTGACCGCATTTGCGCACATTGGGCAGAGCGCAACGGTATTAAGACAGAAGCGTTCCCTGCCCCGTGGGATAATCTTTCCTTACCAAATACCAAGATACGGTATAACTCCAAAGGTGCTTATAATGCACAAGCTGGCGCATACCGTAACCAATTAATGCTGGATACTGATCCTAAACCAGATCACGCTATTGTGTTTCCTGGCGGAGCTGGTACTATGGATATGTACAGACGGATTAAAGAATCCGGTATTCCTTACACTTTAGCGGAGTAAATAATGGCTGACGTTAAAACTATTGTTGATGCAATGGACGAGTCCAAAGACTGCCAACTGAAGAAGTCATTTGAAGTAAAACAGGTTACAGAGACTCAGTTAATAGCAAGATTCGCACGTCGTTGCGGCTTGGGGCGCGGGAAAGACTGGAACGGGCTTATTGTTATGCCTACATCACAGATCCTTGTCTATGTCCGTAATATTGTAGAAGATCTTTTGCGTCTTCAAATAGATATTGGTGACGTAGAAATTAACATGACCGCGAGCTCCACCATTGTGGCTAAATGGCAGTCGGGCGAGACACTGCGTTTGGAAGCGTGTCATTGTGCTAAGAGCTTGCACCACCTGCGCGGCTGTCATTACCAGTTCGTTGGGTTTGTACATCCGCAAGGGTTAAGCGAGCGTACGGCGCTGGTAGCGCGTTTACTGCTGCGTCCTTATAATAACGAGCCGGAAGTTATATACGAGGCATAAAATGTCAGTAAATTTTGTTAAACAGCCAACTTTAAATACATGCGTTTCTGCGTGTTTGGCAATGATCCTTAATAAACCTGTCGAAAAGGTCATTAAGGAATTTCACAGTCGTTATTATAACAACTGGGAAATCACTATCAGCGAATATTTGACTAAAAACGGCGTCCAGCATCATTGTTCAGAAGGTGGTGGGCGTGAAACTTTGCATATGGGAGGTTTGTTCCTGTGCACGGTGCCAAGTCTTAATATTCCTGGCGCATTGCACCAGATTGTGATTGATATGACGGATCACAAGTTTATTGTGCATGATCCAATTAAAGGATGGGAAGGTAAAAAGTTCTATGTTGGTCCGGATCAAGATCCTGAAGAGCCTGGAGCTTTTATCATTCATACTTGGGTCAAAGACGTTGAAATCCTGCCTTATTAATTTTCTTGCTATCACATAACCCTTCATTGTATTGTGTACCCATCGAATAAGAGGGGTACACAATGACCAAACTATACGCCGGATTGTTTTTATTTGCGACGTTGATGTTCGCTGGGCTTTATACCTATACAGTAGTCGAACAACCTTCCACGGTTATCCGAATCTTTGCAAGTACAGGACTTTGCATCTGTCTTATTCTATTTGTTTTATGCATTGTTATTATCCAAGACCAAAGGAAAGTTAAATGACTGAAGAATGGAAAACAATACCTTTATTTCCAAAGTATGAGGTTTCCACTTTAGGTAGAGTTAGGAGGGCTAACAACCACAAAATATTGACAGGCTGCATATTAGATGGTCGTAGACGTTATACTTTGCGTCACAATGGTAAGAAATACGGTGTTGATGCTGCAAGATTGATGTGTTACGCATTTCGTGGTCTTGTCGACGGTTATGAGAAACTAGATGCACGACATCTTGACGGCAATCCTTTGAATAATGTATTATCTAACGTAGATTGGGGTACACGTAAGGATAACATGGTGGACATGGTTCATCATGGTAACGCTTGTCATTCGTTTACAAAGGAAGAAGTTCTAAGTATCCGGCAACGAGCAGATGCCGGGGAAAGTCAACACGCTATAGCAAGAAGTATTGGCAGAAGCGTATCCGTTGTTAACTGTATTGTATTAAGAAAGACTTATAACGAATATTAATGGGGGTGGGTTATCACTACTATTGCGTTTGATGGAAAAGTATTAGCTGCGGACCGTGGCGTTATGCGCGGGGAAGCTGTGACTGCTTATAAGAAAGTTCATAGCGTGAATGGACATCGTGGACGGTTTTTACTGGGCTTGTGCGGCCTTACAGCATTTACCGATCAGGTGTTGCGTTATTTTAATAGCGCGGAACCTGTTAAGTTCCCTGATATTAAACTTTACAGCAAAGATGATGATTACGGGCAAACTTGCGGTCTTGCTGTCACTCCGGAAGGTACTTGCCATTTTATTTATAATGATGGTACTTTGAGCGAGCCCATGCTGGATGGATGGGGGTCTGAGGGTAGCGGTTGTGTGTTTGCTGCTGGCGCGTTAGCTGCTGGTGCAAGTGCGAGCGAAGCTATTGAGTTGGCAATTAAACACACCACATGCGCATTCCTGGGAGTTGATACAATATCATTTGAGGGTTTTTAAATGACTACATTCAGTCACCTGATCCCACCTGCTTATCATAGTAAGGTAGTTGACCACGGGACGCATGTTGTAATTGGTGGCGAAATCTTTATCACAGATAACGAGGAAATCGCCATTGCAATTATTGACAGCACTCAGCATGACTTTATGGTTATCCTGCAACACGAACCAGATAACTTCACTTTTTACTCCAGCTACGGGGTCGATAAAGGTGGAAAAAGTCTTGTTGCTTTCTACATTAACGACTGGTTTGACGGGTAATCTCCTTAGATCAATTCTTCTTGCGCCGTATCAGCCTTCTCTGCTACCCTTCATATGTTCATGTCAAGCGGAGGAGGCTTTAAGCATGGCACTTCAACCTCGTGGTATTCGTAATAACAATCCAGGCAATATTCGCTGGGGTGATAATTGGCAGGGCTTAGTTCCTGCTGATAAGCGAACCGATAAATCTTTTGCTCAATTCACGCAACCGATTTACGGCATTCGTGCGCTAGCGAAAATCCTGACAAACTACACCAAACGTGAAGGCTTGCCCAATGTGGGTAAGAAAAACATCGACACTGTACGTGAAATTATCGCTCGCTGGGCACCGCCTAACGAAAACGATACGGAAGCGTATATTCGCTCTGTTGCCAAAGCAATTGGTGTTCAACCTAACGATCCAATTAATGTCTTCGACAAGGCAATTATGTCAGGATTGGTGAAAGCAATCATTCGTCATGAAAATGGCATGATGCCCTATACCGACGACGTAATTAACCGCGCTATTGCAATGGTACTTTAACTGACGGGGCGTTAGCCCCTTTTATTTGGAGGGAACATGTTCAATTCACCCAACGAACATTGGGCAGTTCTAGCGGGGTTTGCGTTTATCTCCCTCATTGGGGGAGCTCTCGGTTATGTTATGCGTACAATAGACGCTGGTAAGAAAGTACGGGCAAGCATTGCATTTCTTGAAGGCTTATCCGCCGCTTTCTTTGGCGTTATAATGTATGCGATCTACAGGGAGTTTAACATCAGCCTTTGGTTCGCTTTTGGCCTTGCTGGCCTATTTGCTTGGGCAGGTTCACGTGCTACGCTAAAAGCCCTAACGTCGCTTATAGCTTCACGGACAGGGATCAAACTCGATTCAGGGGACTGCAAACATGAAAACGATTCTAAATAACTTCTTCGGTTTTATAAAAACTAAACCGCGTCTGTTTATCGAGTATTTGATGATCGGCGCGGTTGTGTTTTTATGCGGGGTGGCCGCATACTTGTGGTCACAGAACGAGCTCAGCAAAACTAATTTAAATCATGCTGAGCAAAGACTAACCGTTGTAGAACGGGACAATGCAAAGCTGGGCGAAGCTGTTGTATTTCTTGCATCCCAACGGGAGAAGGATACTGAATCCTATCGAAAATTGGCTTCAGCAATTGAAAGTGAGCAACATAACCACAGGTTGCTTCAGGACAAATTAAAAGCACTGGAGAAAAGCAATGCCGACGTCAAAGCTTATCTTAATGAGCGTGTTCCTGATGATTTGCGCAGGCTGCTCGACGGAGATACAACCTCCACCACCGCCGCAGATAGTGAAGATAAAACTTCCGGCCCATCTGTTGGTAGAATGTCGGGAAGTTGATAAATATCCTTTGGTTTATACAAGGGACATTATCCAACGTTTGCAGGATACAGAAACAGCTCTGACTGAATGTAAACTGAGGGTTAAGGAAATCATACGCTATGAAGCTGAAAATGTTTCGCTTGATTTTGTAGGATCAAGCAATTATATTCAGCCTAAATAGCAATAAGAAAGGGGGCTTCCATGAACGGGGCAAGTCAAGAGCAATATGATCGTGACTGGACGAATTACATCCAGTATGCAAATAGCTTGTCCGCTGAAGAGATGGCAATACGTGACAAAGTTGTTGCTGAGTACATGTTCGACTACAATTGGACTAACGCTTGCATGAGATGCGGGTTCAATGCTATGTTTGCACAGGAGCTTGGCCAACGCTTTGCCACGGACTGTTATGTTCGATGGAAGCTCAAGGAGATTGAAAGATCCCGTGTTCAACGTACTTCTGAGCAAGCTAACATTGAAGCAGACCTTGAGCGTCAGCATATCATTGAAGCATTAAAACGTGAAGCTCATTATACAGGACCGGGATCTTCTCAAGCTGCTAGAGTCGCCGCATTGGGCAAGCTTGCACAAATTTATGATTTGGATGCTCCCAAGAAGGCTAAAATTGATGTTACTAACAGAGGCGGCGTAATGATAGTCCCTGCTGTAGCGAATATTGACGAATGGGAAAAAACTGCATCCGAGTCTCAACAACTGCTAGTTAAAGAGACTGAAGATGGAGCTAAATCGACAACCTGATAACATGCCGCGAGTAGTCTGGAAGCCACATCCAGGTTCACAGACGCTCGCTTTATCCTGCCCTGCTGATATCATCTTATACCACGGAACTCGCGGCCCTGGAAAGACGGACTGCCAGCTTATGCGTTTCCGTAAGAATGTTGGCGTAGGGTACGGTAAATTCTGGAAGGGTATTATATTCGACCGTGAATATAAAAACCTTGATGACCTTGTAACCAAATCACAGCGTTGGTTCCCTGAATTTAAAGATGGTGCTAAATTCCTTAGCTCGAAGTCTGATTATAAATGGGTTTGGCCCACTGGGGAAGAATTGCTGTTCCGTGTTGCTTGCAAAGAAAAGGATTACTGGTCTTATCATGGTCATGAATACCCGTTTATCGGATGGAACGAATTAACAAAGTATCCGGACGGGCGTTTGTTTGAAGCAATGATGTCCTGTAACCGTTCATCATTCCTACCCGAAGATAACCCAATCATCAATCCGGACGGTACTGTCACATATTTACCAGACATTCCTCTGGAAGTGTTTGCTACCAGTAACCCGTTTGGTGCGGGGCATAACTGGGTTAAGAAACGCTTCATTGACGCTGCACCGATGGGCAAAATACTCAGGAAAACTACGCGAGTGTTTAACCCGCGGACGCAGAAAGAGGAAGATGTGGTTACGACGCAATGCCATATCTTCGGATCTTATCGTGAGAACAAAAACCTAAGCCCAAAATATATTGCAGAGCTTATGTCCATCACAGACCCGAACAAACGCGCTGCATGGTTAGGCGGTAGCTGGGACATTACCTCCGGCGGTATGTTTGATGATCTGTGGCGTAGCACTGTTCATAAAATACGCCCATTTCCAATCCCATCAAGCTGGAAGATTACACGTTCTTTCGACTGGGGTTCTTCAAAACCATTCTCCGTTGGCTGGTGGGCTATTAGTGACGGTTCGGATGTTGTGCGTGAGGATGGTACTACATTCTCTACTGTTCGCGGTGACTTGTTCCGTATTAACGAATGGTACGGCACTAACGGTAAAACAAACGAAGGTTTACATTTGCTGGACTCAGAGATTGCAAGCGGTATACTGGAGCGGGAATTGGCCTGGGGTATACACGACCGTGTAGTTCCTGGACCTGCGGATAACTCTATTTGGGATCTGGAGAACAATAACTCTACCGCTGCAACAATGGCGAAGAAAATCCGTCTTAACGGCAAGCTGTATAACGGTATCCATTGGAAGAGAAGTGATAAATCTGCTGGGTCGCGTAAACGGGGCTGGCAGAAAATGCGTGAGTTCCTTAAAGCTGCACTGCGGGAAGATGCGAACGGTAAACCTTTGCCCGGTCCGCGCGAGAATCCAGCAATGTACATTTTTGATAACTGCAACTATTTCTTTGAGCTGGTTCCAAGTCTACCTCGCGATGAAGTAGATCAGGACGACGTTGATACGGAATGTGAAGACCATATGGGTGATGAAGTTCGTTATATGGTTCTGGATCAAGCTGTTTATGCAGGTGTTGGCAAAACTATCGGTATTTAACTGGAGGGTATATGGGTATTGATGCAACTCACCCGCTATATGACAAGTGGAAGGACGCATGGGTTAAGTGCAACGACTGCTATGAGGGTGAAGATAAAATTAAAGAAGAAGGTGTTAAATATCTACCACCTTTAGCTTCCATGATTATTGATGGGATGAATAATCCTAATGATTTGGGCTTTCAACGTTGGCTCGCTTATCGTCTGCGTGCTAACTTCCCTGACGATTATTCAAGTGCGGTTACAAACAATTTAGGTCTGCTACATCAGAAGCCTCCTACAATCCAGCTCCCACCTGAAATGGAATACATGCGGGAGCTGTGTACTGCGGACGGTGAAGACATTATTGCTCTGCTACGTCGCATCAATGAAATGCAGTTAAAAAATGGACGTTTGGGCCTGCTGCTGGACTTGCCGAAAGGTGAGGATGTAAATAACAGACCTTATATTAGCGTTTATGATGCTTTATCCATTATCAACTGGGATGATGGTAAAGATGAATTGGGCAATATCAACTTGAACATGGTTGTTCTGGATGAAAGCGGTCCTGTACGTGTCAATCAGTTTGACTGGAAAGAAGAGAAGCGTTATCGCGTTCTACAATTAGGTCCAATGGACACAGATGAAGTAGCAGGTGGAGCGGTCTACTCCCAACATCTGTTTATTAACAATACCAATTATGATGAAGGGCAAATGATTGCTCCTTATTATAAAGGTAATACGCTGGATGAAATTCCTTTCCAGTTTGTCAATACAACAGATATTACCCCAGCACCGGAAGCGCCGCCATTGTTGGGTCTTGCTAACATTTGTCTAAGCATGTACCGAAGTGACGCGGATTACCGCCAATGCTTGCATATGCAGGGTCAGGATACTTTAGTTGTTGTTGGTGGTTCCATGGAAAATGGAGATAAAGCCCCTCAGCGTATTGGTCCTGGTGCAGTCATTAACGTTTCTCAGGGAGGTGACGCTAAATATGTAGGTGTTAGCGGTGACGGTTTGTCCGAGCAACGTCTCGCACTGGCAGCGGATAAGCAGGAAGCCCAAATTAAAGCCGGGCAAATGGTAAACAATACCAAGAGTACGCAGGAATCGGGTGAAGCCATGAAAACGCGTATTGCTGCGCGTACAGCTAGTCTGATTCGAATTGCGTATACTGGTGCGGCTGGTTTGGAAAACTTGCTGAAGGTTTGCGCTAAGTGGATGGGTGCTGATCCCGAGAAAGTTGTGGTTAAGCCTAATCTTGAATTTACCAAGAGCATGTTTAACGGTCAGGACTTTGTTCAAATTATTACTGCACGCAACCTTAAGGCTCCAATCAGCTTGCAGTCTATTCATGGCTGGCTTGTTGATCAGGGCTTAACCACACTAAGCTTTGAAGAAGAAATGGCAATTCTTGAGGAAGAGCTTAAGAAGTGGCCTCTGCCCGATGATGCTAAGGCTGATTTAAACGCAGAGCAGCAAGTAAACAAAGATCCTAAGGAAGACGACGCTTCCGATAAAGAATAGTTGCAACTTCCAAATTGATTGGTTTATATTAACGAACACGGGGCTGGGACGGCTCAGCTCCAAAAACGTCACACGGGTGACAACGGAGATAAGAAATGAAAAAGAGTTCTGTAGCTATTAATGTTGGTATGGCTTTAATTAATCCACGCGCTCGCGGTGAAGGTGATGTGGAACTGGAATATGAATATGCATCTGCGGAAGAGATCCCGGCAGAGTTTGCAACTCTTTACGCAGAGCAGGGCGGTAAATACGTTCTTGCAAAAGTCAAAGGTGTAGCACCTGCTGATAGCGTTCGCCGTCTGGAAAGTGCGTTAGCTAAAGAACGTAACGACCATCGTCAGGTGAAGCAACAGATTAGCGCGCTTGGGCGTCCGGTTGAAGAAGTTCTTGCGGACCTTGATCGTATCCCTCAACTGGAAGCTGCCGCTAACGGTAAAGGTACTCCGGAAGACATCGAAAAGATGGTTAAAGCCCGCCTTGCGCCGCTCGAGCGTCAATTGCAAACTGTAGCAGCCGAACGCGATTCCGTTAAACAGGAAATTGAAGGCTACCGCACTCGCGAAACTAAAGCGAAGATTAAAGATGCAGTTATTGCGGCTGCTTCTGGCGCTAAATTGCGTCCATCCGCTATCGAAGACGCTGTGACTTATGCACAGTTGCAGATGACCGTCGACGAGAACGGCAATGTGGTTACGAAAGATGGTGCTGGTGTTACTCCGTATCTAACTCCGGCGGATTGGCTTAACGAGATCCTCCCAAAACGCCCTCACTGGGTTGAGGGCTCTGCTGGTGGCGGTGCATCTGGTCCGGGCGCTGGCGGCCATCACGGTGAAGACCCATACAGTCACGACGGTTGGAACATCTCTAAGCAGATGAATCTCTGGAAAACTAATCAATCTTTAGCTAAACGCTTAGCTGAAAAGAATGGCGTAGATCCGCTGAAGCCTGTACGTCCTGCTAAGAAATAAGTTGACATCCCGACGTCCCTGATGTTAAGTTTCAACACATCAGGGACACGGGTTCCTAAACAGCCTTCCACGGGGAAAGGCTACCAACAGTAAACAAATCAATCCTTTTCCTGGAGACAAGTATGTCTAAATCTAAAATTATTCTGCCATTTGGTCGTGGTGAAACTGACCTGACTCGTTTGAAGGATGTCATTGTCCCTGAGATCTTCACTGGTTATGTGCAGACGCAGACCGCTGAACTTTCTGCTCTGATTCAATCCGGTGCGGTTGTAATGGACGAGCGTTTATCTGCTAACCTTGCTGGTGCAGGTCTGACTTTTAACGAGCCGTTCTATAACGACCTGAAAGATGAAGACGAAGATATCGCGGTTGATAAAGGCGATCCGTCCAAACCGTCAAACATCACTACCGGATCTGAAGTTCAGGTTCGTATGAGCCGTTCGAAATCCTGGGGTTCTGCGGATCTGGTATCAGCTTTGATCGGTAACGACCCAATGACCGCTATCGGCAACCGCGTGTCTGCGTGGTGGGTTCGCCGTCTGCAAGCTGCATACATCGCAACCTGGAAAGGCGTATTTGCTAATGCGAAGAAATCCCATAACGATGATCTGACGTTCGATATTTCCGGTTCTTCATTTGTAAACAACCAGACCAACTTTACCGCGTCTAACTTTATCAACGCAACTGCAACGATGGGTGATGCTGCTCGTGGTCTGACCATGATTATGGTACACTCTACCGTTCGTAACCGTATGCGTCAGTTGAACCTGATCGACTTCATTCCGGATGCTCGCGGTGAAACTCAGTTTGAATACTATCAGGGTCTGCGTATTATTGAAGACGACTCCATGCCGCACGATCCGTCTACTGGTATCTTTGAAAGCTGGCTGTTCGGCCCGGGCGCTACTGCAATGGGTGCTGGTTCACCGAAAGTTCCGACCGCTGTGGTTCGTGACGAAGCTGCTAACCAAGGCGCTGGTGAAGAAGTTCTTCACAACCGTGTTGAATGGATTCTGCATCCGGTCGGCCATGCTTGGGCTGCTGCTCAAACTGCTAAAGGTGGTCCGTCTAACGCTGCAACCACTAACAACCTGGCCCATGAAGATTCCTGGCGTCGTGCGTTCCCTGAGCGCAAGCAGCTTAAAGTTGCTCGCCTGATCACTCGTGAGTATCAGGGTTCCTAAGGCTTCACTCAACGCCGCGCTGTAGTATTTTGGGGGACATTTATGTCCCCTCTTTTTTAGGAGAACAACCATGCGTTATCAACGTTATGAACGACATGACTTGATGGAAAAATCGTTGCAGGTGGAGCCAATTTCGATTACTCTCGATCCTGCTATGATTGACACCACAACTTCAGAAGTAAAAACGGTTACTGTTAAAATAAACTTTGTCCCAGGCGGAACTACAAACAAAGCGTATAGCGCGTCAGTTGACGGTTCCTCTGCTACAATTAAAGACAACGGGGACGGTACAATTACCGTGACCACAACCGCAAGCAGTGGTACTTCAAACTTGACAGTAACGTCCAAGGCAAAGGATAGTGTTACTGGTACATGTGTTATTAATGTGACCTAAAAATAAGGATTAAACAATGAAGACATTAATTGAAGCATTGTTAGAACTTGATCCGGATAACCCGAATCATTGGACTAGCGACGGTCTACCTAAAGTGGATGCTTTGCGTTTCGCTACCGCTAACCCGTCTTTAACCCGCGACGATATTACAACTGCTGCCCCTCTATTCACCCGCGACAACCGCGTGCTGGAAGAGCCTGAGCCTGTGGAACCCGTTAAATCTGCTGATCCAGTTTTACATGAAGCAGTTAAACAGGAGAAAGCTCATGAAGAACAAAAGAAAGTCGCGGTTGCAACGATGCAAATCGAAGTTAAGATTAGCGAAGCACTGCGTGCTCTTCTGGAGCCGGAAAAAATCGGTGACGCTACCAGCTTAACCGATGAAGAACTGAAAGCGAAGCGCGAAAAGCTTAGCAATGTGGTTAAAGAGATTGCCCACACTAAGCACGCGTTGGAGCTTGCTATCGCAGACGTTCAAGCGGATCTGGATAAGATTATCGTTGAGCAGGAGCGTCGTCGTCCTAAGTCCGGTCTTACTGCAACTCAGATGTATCTTGAAGCGCAGAAAAAACGTAAACCGGAAGACATGCTTTCTGACCATCGCTTCCAGAACCCTATTGACGATCCTGTTGCCCGTATGGTTGCACGTAATATGATGCGTCGAGGTTAACCATGGAAATGAGCCATAGACAATATGTGTTGTGGCTCCTCCGACGTAATAGAAAACGGCGTCAAGAAGACGCCGTTTCTGTTCCTGAAGAAGAGCTCCCGCCACTTATCCCTACAACCATCGCAATGAGGAAGAAAGATGGAGATTCCACTGATAGTTGAAGATGGTACTGGTGTACCGGACGCCAACAGTTATGTCACCATTGAACAAGTCCGCATGTATGCCGCAATGCGAGGTATTGTACTTCCAAGTGAAGACGAAGATCTAAAGACAAAGATCTTTGACGCTATGGATTTTGTGGAAGGGTACAGCCAACGCTTTAAAGGTTATAAAATTAACCCACAGCAACCGCTAAATTGGCCACGCTACGGGGTGTTTGTGGATGGGTTCGAGCTACCCCAAAGCCCCTTACCAAAGGCGCTTATAAACGCTGTTTGCCAGCTTACAGCGGACTCAGCTACTGGCGGTCCTCTTAATGGGAAAACTACCGCATATGCAGTCAAAAGAACTAAAGTAGAAGGCCTTGAGATTGAATATGCAACTGGTAGCACAGCACAGTCAGGTCCAGCAAAAACATACGATAAAGCTATGACGTTTTTATCACCTTTGCTGGGTTATCAAATGGGTAACAGATTAATACGGTGATTTTATGAGCTTTCCTTATGAGCAGTTAGTTGAAGCTGCAAAGCAAATGATCAACGACGCTGGCGTGAACTGTACCCTTGTGGTCATGGAAGAAGGAGAAGGTCAAGATGAGTGGGACGATCCTAGTGTTGAAAAACGCTACCCATTTATCGGAGCTTTCCTTTCTCCGAAGGAAAAAATGATCGGTGGGAGTCTTGTTGCTGCTGGCGAATTGAAAGTCTTAACCTATCCAATGACTCCACCATTGACACGAGATAAAGCAATGACTGCACGCATTGAGCGTATGTCTCCTGATGGTGAGTTGGAAGTATGGACAATTAACGAGTTCGTTGATACAAGACCTGCTAATGTTTCTGTTCTTTATACTTTCAAGGTGACGCGATAATGGGATTCGGGGCGGATATACGGCGTGCAAGTCAAAAGGTGCTTGTCCAGACTGGGGAGCAAGCCAAAAAGGTTGTTGTCAAGTTCACGGAGAATGTAATTCAGGATACTCCTGTTAAGACCGGACGTACAAAAGGCGGTTGGCGTTCATCCATTGGTGCACCATATGCGACGGAAACAATCCGCCTCGATCCTACTGGGGAGTTAGCTAAAGCGGAAGCTAGGGTTATCGTAAAACAGTTGCCAGATGATAAAGACTGGACTTTCTACTTTAGCAACTTAACCCCGTATGCTCCGAAACTTGAATATCTTGGTTGGTCGCAGCAAGCGCCAAATGGCATGGTGCGTATTAACGTAGCGAAGCTTCCAATGTTGATACGCCAAGCTATTGTAGAAGGAAAACTATAATGCTGGGATACGATTTTATCAATGACGCATTTAATAAGATGCTACGCGAAGCCGTTGGACCGGATATCGGTATAGCTTGGAAGAACAAGAAGTTTACACCCAAAGCGAATCAGATGTGGTTAAAGGCAATCAATGCACCTGCATCCACATACGCGGCAACGTTAGGTGACAACGGTCTGAATGAAATTCCAGGGTTCTATCAAGTTACAGTGTACAGTCCGTTAAACACTGGAACGTCTAAGCAGAATCAAATCTTGGATTCTATTCGGAAAAAGTTTAAACTGGGCTTGCGTATCCCGTGCCCGGATGACCACACGTTACGGATTGTCAGTTTAGACTTTTCGCAAGGTGGACAAACTTCGCTGAACGATTTTACCAAAGGCGGGGTTGAAGATAACTGGGACGTTAACTTTATCACAATCTATTGGTCGGCTCGTGAGCCGAGGTAAGAGAGGATCTAAATATGGCTACAGGTTCACGTTATTCGTGTTACTACGTCAAAGAAGATGTAAGCAATACTACGCCAGCGAGTGCGAAGTTTACTCCGTTTCGTGTGACCAGCTCCGGTCTGGACATTAATATTGCAACGCTGGAATCTGAAGAACTGCGCGATGACGCTGAAACTGCGGACTTCCGCCTCGGTGCTCGCAGTGTTGAAGGTACAGTAACGGGCGAAATGTCCTTCGGCACCTTCGATGATCTTATTGCTGCTGCACTTCGTGGGGAGTGGCAAGACAACGTCCTTAAAGGCGGTATTATCCGTCAGTCATTTACTTTCGTAGACTATAACGCAGATCTACCGTCAGGTAAATATACAATTTATCGCGGTTGCGAAGTTAATAGCATGACTTTCTCATTGTCTGCGGAAAACATGACCACAGTGGAATTCGGTATTGTTGGTCGCTCAATGGAAATTGCGGAATCGCTCCCATCTGGTGCAACTATCAAAGAGCGTACGACTACTTCACCGATGGATGGTTTCTCCGGTCGCTTGCTGGAAAACGACAAAGAAATCAGCGTTATTACGGAAATCGGTCTTACCGTTGAAAACGATATTGCACCACGCTTTGTTGTTGGTTCTAAGTTCTCCATTGAACCGTCCGCTGGCCGCCGTGCAGTAACTGGTACAGCTAACGTGTACTTCCTGGATAACAAGCTGCGTATGAAGTATCTGGATGAAGTGGAAACTTCAATCAAGTTTGATCTGATTGACCCAAGCAATCCGCAACAAAAATACACTGTGGAAATCCCTCGCGTGAAATTCACTGAAGCTCCTCGTCCTATTGACGGTGAAGGGGATATCATGCTTAATATGGGCTACCGCGGATTGCTGGACCCAACAACCGCAAGTTCCATCAAAATTACCCGCGTTCTAGCGGCACAATAAGGATAAGAGATGACCGACACCAAAAAAGCCAAAGTTGCAGTAGCTAAAAGCTTCCGTGATTTTAAAACTGTGAGCCGGGCAAACGACCCAGCAAACACTAAGCCGATGAATGTGGTTATTCCTGGTGTAGGCGACACTGGCGAAAAACTCTACATTCGTAGCCGCTACTGCACAGAGTACCGTGATGCTGAACTGAAAGCACAGCGTCAACTGTTGGCGCTTATGCAGGGTAAAGACGGTGAAGTAACGGATGCTATGAAGGAAGATATCCTTACCCGTTCACTGTGTAACCTTGTAGCAGGTTGGACTTTTGACGAGCCACCGACTGTTGACAACGTGTTTGAGTTCTTAACGGAGAACCCAACTGTCCGAGAAGATCTTAACGTATTTGCCGCCAAAGATAGTAATTTTTTCTAAAAGCGCGCAGACAGTTAATTGATAAGAAGATCCTCCAATGGGAACTAAATAGCAAAGTCCCCGGCGGGGGATCTTCTTTATTATCGCAACTGCAAAAGGTTGAGGAACAGTCTGGTAAGACGCCACCTAAGCTTAAAGAATATCGGGAAAAGGAAATACCGATCTGCTTTGAATACTTGTCTACTTTATTTGATGACATTTACACCGGAGGAGATTTTAGTTATACAGAATTGCACAGCTATCAGGTAACGATGGGCCTACATCTTCAACCGTACGAATGCGAAATACTGCGGCAGCTATGGCTTGAAAAGCGCGTGTCTGAAGCTGAACAAAATGCTAAACTCATGGAAAGTCAAATGCAAAATCAGAATAAAGGTAGAAGGAAAAGGAGAAGGTAATGGCCGAAACTGCTTCGCTAGTAATCAGGGTTGACGCGAAAGGGATTAGCACAGCGGACTCCATGCTGCGTAACCTTGCGCGTACAGGTGACACAGCGGAGCGTTCCGCTCAACGTGTCACATCCAGCTATAAGACATTGTCTAACACATCTAACGAACTTGCAACTGTCACAAGTCGTTTAGATGCTGCAATTGTAGGAATGATTAGCGTCGACACCATTAACCGTGTTATTTCGCTATCGGACTCCTGGACTATCCTCACCAACAAGCTTGAACTGGCTCGTACTGGTAATGAAACCGTTGCGGATGCGCAGCAACGCGTGTTTGATATTGCCCAGCGGTCACGTACAAGCTTGGAAGCAACTGCAACTCTATATTCCCGTCTCCAGCGTGCAATGAAGAATACTGGTATGACGGGTATGGAGCTTGGACGTATCACTGAAACAATCAACAAAGCGATGATTGTTTCCGGTGCAACTTCACATGAAGCAAGCGCTGCCCTTATTCAGTTTTCGCAAGCAATGGCGTCCGGTGTTCTGCGTGGGGACGAATTCCGATCCGTTGCAGAACAAGCGCCCCGCTTAACTCAAATCATGTCCGATGCGTTAGGCGTTACCATTGGACAATTGCGTGAAATGGCTTACAGCGGCAAGTTAACCGCCGATGTGGTTATCAAATCGTTGTCTGGTGCTGCGGATACAATTGATAAAGAATTTAACCGCACTATGCCAACGTTCAACCAACAATGGACGATTGCAACAAACAACCTGACTAAATTTATGGGTGAGTCCCAAAAGACTCAAGGTGCGGTTGCTGCATTGGGACAGACGTTTGTTGCATTATCCGAAAACTTAGGAACGGTTGTAACGGTTGGTTCAGCTTTAGCCACGGTGATTACTGCGCGTATCATTACGGCAATGCTTGCTAAGACTAAAGCGTCCATAGCTGCTGCAAAAGCATCACAGATGGAAGCTGCACAAACGGCGGCAACTACTGCGGTGATGCAAAGCTCTATTGGCGTTACTGCACAGAAAGCGGCTGCGGATCGTGCTGCTTCGCTTGCAGCGTTACAGGTTGCTCGCGGGTCATTAGCGGTTGCTAAAGGTACAGCAGCGGAAGCAGGTGCACGTCTTGCGCTTATTAACGCTACCCGTGCGCATTCTGCGGCAATTATGGCGGACGTACAAGCGCGGCAAGCGCTCAATGCTGCACTTAATGCAACTGTACCAGCCGCAAGCCGGGCAGCTACAGCAATGAGCGTGCTGCGCGGTGCTATGGGGTTAATTGGCGGTCCTGTTGGTGTAGCAATGCTGGCAGCGGGTGCAATTTACTCCTATAAAGCGTCGCTGGAAGCTGGTCGTGCGGAAAACAATCAGTTTGCGGATAGTGTTGATGCTGTACGCGAAAAACTGATGCAGATGACAGAAGCTCAGTTGGCAGCTAACGCGGTCAAAGCTAGAGCAATCCTTCCGGAACTTGAAGAGCAAATGAAGCGAGAGCAAACTGCTCTTAAATCTGCTACAGAAACACAGAAGTTCTATGAAGCACAATTAAAACGCCGTGCCGCGTCCGGTCGTGATACAGCTAGTGCCGAGAAGAACTTACAAATTGCAACGGATAACGTCAAGCTTGCTGCCGAGCGTGCTGAAGAAGCTCAACGCCGTTACAACAATGTCTTAGAAATGACAAGCCCTGCTATCGAGAAGATAATTCCGTTAGCTCGTCAGCTTGCTGCTGATATGAAGGCTGTTCTTAACATCAAATCCGGTCCACTTATTGACGAGAAAGTCCTTGACCGTTTTAAAGGTCGGCTAGGTGATGTCAACCGTGAGATTGATGTTAACACGGTTAAGGGCGCTGGCAATGCTCGCCAAGCTGCAATCCTTAGTGGACTGTATCAGACGCTGGGCAAGGATGCGGATACATACGGAAGTCTTATTCGCAAAGTAGCTATGGGCCAGGACGTTAGCTCAGAGGCAACAAGCGAATCCGCTAAAGAGCTTGTTAAATATGCTCAAGATTTAGCGCAAGCTCTTGGCAAAAACTACGATCTTGAAGAAGCAGAGAGAAACCGGACTAAAGCTACAAACGACGGTATTAAAGCAGAACAACAGAACGCCAAAGTTATTGACGATTTACGCAACAAGCTTAACGAAGTAACCACAGGAGTTAAGGAAAACGCTAAAGCTAAAGCGCAAGCTGTAGCACTTAATAAGTTAAATGCGTCCGCAACGGCTGCGGAAAAAGCAGAAGTCGTTAGTCTTGCTGCTGCAATTTACGATGCAGAAGAAGCTCAAAAGAAACTGGACGAGCGTAAGAAGAATCGTAAGTTCGCGCAAGGTCTGTTAGATGAAGGTATGACAGACTATGAAAAAATCGCGTACGAGCAAAATACTAAGATTGCTGAGCTTACTGCTAAACAGCGAGCGGATGATCTAGCTTACTATCAGCTTTACGAAGATGCTAAAACCCAAGTCCTAAAGAAAGCAAGCATGGAAAGGGAAAACCTGGATAAAGTTCTTATGAACAGAATGATATCCTTTTCTCAGGAATCCTTGGGTATTATAATGGACGGTCTGTCGCAAGCTGTTAGCGAACAGAACTTTTTCTATAAAGCTATGTTTGCTGCACAGAAAGCAATGCAGATCCCGTCAATTCTTGCTAACACAGAAACGGCAGCATCTGCGGCGCTTGCATGGGGTACACAGCAAGGCGGGGCTACAATGGGCGCAACGATGGCAGCAATAGTGAAAACTATGGGTTATGCGTCAGCCGCTACTGTGGGGGGCTTAGCGATCGCTGGTATGGCACATGATGGTATTGATAATGTTCCGCGCGAAGGTACATGGTTGCTGGATAAGGGTGAACGTGTACTTAATGCCCCGTCGAATGACAAGTTAAACCGCTTCCTGGATAGCCAAGCTTCACAACAAGGTGGCGTGAATATGTCAGGCGGTGTTACCATTATTCAGAATATTACTGTACAAGGGAACGGCGATGTAGCGCTCAAGCAAGCAATGCAGCAAGCCGCTCGTGATGGTGCAGAGCAGGGATATAACAAGGTTCTTACAGACTTTGCTTCCCGAGGAACAATTCGTAGAACTGCAATGGGGTAACATATGCTTGACTGGCCTGAGGAACTTAGACCATCTTCAATGGAGTGGTATCTGGTATCTAACTCCGTGGAATTCACTAGCCCCTTCAATGGGGCTACACAAACTGTCTCCTATCCTGGGTCTAGATGGGAGGCAACTTTATCTTTCGACAATTTAAACGATTGGCAATCTAGAAAATTAGAATCCACTCTGGTTAAGCTGGATGGTAAATCTGGTCGCATCATGCTTCAAGATTTTGGACGTTGGGGTAGACCTCCTATGGGAACACCTGTGGTTAATGGTGCAAGCAACACAGGAACTACATTGGCGACTAAAGGTTGGACACCTAACAGAAAAGTTTTATGGGAAGGGGACTATATTACCGTGAATGGTGAGTTAAAGATGGTCACTGAGGACGCATGGAGCGATGGTGCTGGTAACGTTATCTTAAATATCGCGCCAATGCTGAGAACTATTCCCCCCAATGGTGCTAAAGTTGAAACGCAGAAACCACAAGGTGCCTTTCGCTTATCTGACAATACCAACGGCGTCAAACGTCAACCAGCTTTCAACAACTCATTTACTTTAAAGTTTTCGGAGGCTTTCTAATGCTGTTCAGCCCTTTTAGCGATAGTGTTTTAACTGCCATGGATCAACCGGATGTTAAGCTTGTCCTTGCTGCGGAAATACATTTCCCTTCTGGTATAACTAGAGTTCATACAGGGACCGGAGTTGTTGTTATTGACGGTCAAACGTTTCTTGGAGTTGGAACGTTAGGGGACGTTGGCTCGGTTACTGAAGAAAACAGCACAAGTTCAAGTACCATGTCTATGACACTTAACGGACTTGATATGAGTCTTGTTGGAGAGACGTTGAACGAAGAAGTAATCGGATGTACAGTTATATGCTACATTGCGGCATTAAATAGTCAAGGTGTTGTAACGGGTGCTAACGTTCTCTTTGAAGGGTTTATCACAGATACTGCAATGCAAGCGGGTCAACAGAACGCATTAAGTTATGTTGTTGCTAACGTATTTGAAAGATGGTCGCAGGGATTACCTGACCGCTACACGGATGAAAGTCAACAGAGGTTACATCCAGGGGATCGCTTTTTTAGATATGTTGCACAAATGGCAGAACGTTCAATCTTTTGGGGAAGTAAGAAAGATGCACCGGGATTCTACTATGAATAAAACCGCTGGATGGCAGACACGCCTATTAACCACAGTAAACGAGCTAAAGGAAGTCCCTTTTGTTTGGGGGCAAAATGATTGCTGTATATTTGTTGCTAAATGCTTAGACGCACAATACGGGACTAGTATTGCAGACGGGATAATTGGCCAGTACAGCACGGAGCTTGGAAGCAAGCGTTTTATGCTGGAAAAAGCCAAGAGTACATATCTGCCTACAATGCTGGATGTATATATTACGCAGCGAGTTAATAAGAAATATGCGCAACGCGGCGATGTGGTTACATTTAATGGTGACTTAGGTTTAACCGCTGGCGTATTATGGTCGGGTGTTGTTTGGGCTATGGGTCCAAATGGTGTTGAAACTTTTCCATTAAGCAAGATTGAAATTACCGACATTTGGAGGATGTAAATGCCACCAGCAATAATTGGAGCAGCAATTGCACTAGGCGCGTCCGCTGCTGCGGCTGCTAATATTATTTCCGTTACAACCGCTTTAGTGATAGGTATGGCTGCAACCGCAGCGGGTGCTTTGCTTACCAAAACACCTAAATTTGATTTCAACGCCTTTAAAGGTCAGCAAGAACGTAAACAAGTTTTGCGGTCCGCTGCCTCTTCAAGAGTTGTTGTTTACGGTACAACTGTTTCATCCGGTCTATTATCCTTTGCAGAGGAACAAGCTGGTGATCAGGATGATAAAGAAATTCTAAATATGGTGCTTGTTCTTGCATCCCATAGGCTAGAAGGGATAGGACCGATATGGCTTGGTGACGATGCTATTGAAACTTTTGGGGATTTGGTATCGTGGGAGTTTCATAACGACCGTCAAACAGTTGACCCTTATATGTTGAATAATTGTCCTTCGTGGAAGGGGGACATGATTGGTAAAGGTTTAGCATGGCTAAGACTGACCTATAAGTTTGATGCTGAAAAGTTCCCTTCTGGTTTACCTAACGTTAAAGTTTTAAAGAAAGGTAGAAGGGTGTACGACCCGCGTTCAGGGGCAGAAGTCTTTAGCGATAATGCTGCGTTAGTGATATTGGATTATTTTCGTGTGTACTTAAATCGTAAAGACTCCAGCATAAACTGGGATCAGTTTATTGAAGCTGCCAATATTTGTGATGAAATCATAAATAACGCAGATGGTACATCTGAACGCCGCTATCGCATTAATGGCGAGTTTGAGGTTGAAGAGGCCCCGTCTAAAATACTGGATGCAATGCTGGAAGCTTGCGGCGGTGAACTGACATATATTGGAGGTAAACACGGCTTGCTTGTTGGCGCTTATTACGGCCCTGCAACAATGACGTTGGACGAAAGTTGTATTGCTGGTGATATTAAAATAGTACCGGAGACATCATATAAAGACCGTACTAACACCATCACAGGTACATTCATCGATCCGGAACAAAACTATACAGAAGCAGACTTCCCCTCAGTTGTGGTTAAGGAATGGGTGGAGAAAGATGGAGGGGAAATTACGCAGGATATGGAATACCGCTTCGTTGTAAGTCCGTATCAAGCCCAGCGTCTTGCAAATATTATTTTACGTCGTAAACGTGTAGGTAGAACGCTTGAAATTCCTTGTAATATGAAGGGGTATAAATTCCGCCCAGGCATGTACTTAAAAGTATCAATCCCACAGATTGGTATGCGCGATGTTGAAATGCGTGTAACTAAATGGTCTTTTGATCCTAAAGGAGGTGTCAACCTTACATTACGTCAGGATTTCCTGGAAATGTGGGACGATGCTATTGGTAAACCTATGGAGCGCCCGGATCTTGTCGACTTACCGACTGGGGGCATTCCTCAGCCACAGAATTTGCAGTATCAGGTGTTGCAGATTAGTGATGTTGTGCAGGGTGTATTGACATGGAGCAATATAGGGTCGTTTTCATATAACCGTGTTGCAATTAAGCAGAATGGGCAAACGATATGGACCGCACAGGTTCCTGGGCAGAACGTGCGTGTAACTGGGCTATTGCGCGGTGGTTATACCGCTCATGTGCAAGCTGTTGGCTATAATGGTGCTGTGTCACCTGAAGCTTATCTGGAATTTAATATTCAAGCTCCACCTCCCCCGTCCAACGTAGAAGTCCAAAACGGATATTTTGCTATAACGTTAATCCCGCGTATTAAGGATTTAACTAGTGTTAGTACGCAGTTTGACTTCTGGACATCCGGTGAAACAAGATTACCGTCTTACGCTACTGAGATTGTCGAAGCTCAAGCAACAAGAAAGGGTATGGGTACAACGTGGACAGATCAAAACCTTAAGAATGACCACACTTATTACTGGTATGTTCGTTCAATAAATGCATTTGGTTCGTCTGCGTTTGTGGAAGTTGCTGCGGTAGTTCATGCAGAAACAGGTCAGCTAATTGACTTTGTAGAGGACACGTTATCTCAAACAGAAGCATATAAAAACCTTGTCGCGTCTGTAAAAGAAGTTGAAGATGGCGTCACGTCTCTTGAGACCACTATAGAGGAAAATGACACCAAATATACGGAGCAAATCAACTCAGTCCAGAGCAGTGTGGGTGATGTTAAAGTCACTGTGCAGGAACAAGCTTCCGCGTTCGCAGACCTAAACGGCAAACTGTCCGCGCAATGGGGGCAGAAGGTTCAGATTGACAACAACGGAAATAAATACGTTGCTGGTATGCAAATGGGGGTTGAAGGTCAAGGCGGACAATATCAATCTTACTGGATGGTAAGCGCGGACAACTTTGCGGTTTATAATCCAGTAGCAGGAGCTGCGAGCTTAGCGTTTGTTATTAAGAACGGTCAAGTTTTCATGAGGGAAGGTTTTATTGAAGATGGTTCAATTAATAACGCTAAGATTGGTAACATCATTCAATCTTATAACTGGAATGGTAATGATCAAGGTTGGGCAATAGTTAAAGACGGTTGGGCGACGTTCAACAACGTTACTGTCCGTGGTACTGTATATGCAACCAATGGCGAGTTTAGAGGGAGCGTATATGCAACCAATGGCAAGTTTACCGGAACTGTGGAAGCTCAAAGTTTTATCGGGGACATTGCAAATATGCACACAGGGACGAACGTTAGTCGCACGGATAACGGTGTACTGGAAAAGGTAATGACATACACAGATTCATCCTCCTCAGGCCATGCAAGACACGTCTGTGTCATAGCAAACGTGAAAGGGAATGGCGCAGGTACGATAAATATTAACGGATCCGAGGGCGCTTCCAGCGTACAGGATATAGAACGACTTATTATGCATTCTGCTGTTGTAACTGGTCCAAACGTTACGGTAAGAATTACAGTTTCCGCTCAGAACAATAGAGGGGCGTCTATAGCCTCGCCTACTATTATTGTTTCGCACGGATCCGGTTCATTCACTGGTTAAACAAAACCCCGCATTAGCGGGGTAATTTTTAGTAATCTATAACACAGTTGGAAGGACTACCAATTCGTCTGTACTCGTGATCAATCTCATGACACCATTGCCCAGTCATTGGAAGTTTTTCGGTATCATAGATTAAAGAACCGTTACCGTCACGGTCTAAAGGTTTTGGAATAACACCGGAATTAGGCTTTCCTGTGTCCAGACCAGTGCCGCAAGCAGCTAACAGAAATGTTAATGCTAAAATTACAATAGAACGTTTCATCGGGACTCCTTTTAGGTTGTTGTCAAGGTTCAAGTTTAATATACTTGTTAGGTTGAGTAAGTCAATTAAATGTGGGAGAAATTATGGCTACGCGCTTGCACGGTATCTTGCTGGATGGTTTGAATAAGCCAATTATCAACGCTACAGTTGCTTTGATAGCAAAAGGGAACACGATCACCGTATTGAACGGAAGCGAGGCAATATTCCGCACTGACGGATCTGGTGCGTACAATGTAACCGTACAAACAGGCCATTATAAGGTGATCATTGGACCTCAAGGTATTGAGCCTTATAAAGCTGGGGAGATAGTTATTTATTCCGACAGCCCTGAAGGTTCGCTAAACGGATATTTAATCAACTGGGCTCCGGAAGAATTAACTCCGGACGTTATCAAACAAGTCCAGCAACTTGTGGCTAACTCTGAAGAATATGCTCTGCAAGCTGGTCGCTCTGCTGCCGCAGCAAACGCAGATGCAGACCGCGCAAAGACGGAAGCTGACCGTGCGCAATCTGCTGCCAACAATGCACCAGAAATTCAGCCGTTACCTGATGTGTGGATACCGTTTAACGATTCTCTAGATATGATTACGGGCTTTTCGCCTTCATATAAAAAGATTGTTATTGGTGACGATGAAATCACAATGCCTGGCGACAAGATTGTTAAGTTTAAGCGAGCTTCAACTGCGACATATATTAATAAATCGGGTGAATTTGTCGTTGCGGAAATTGATGAACCACGATTTGAACGTGAGGGCCTGCTTATTGAGGGGCAAAGAACGAACTATATTCTTAACTCGCTTACTGTTTCTAAATGGGGTGCATCTTCGTGGTTGACAATTTCATCAAGCGGAGTTGATAGCTTTGGTTTTACATATGGTCGATTTGATGTTCAGTCTAGTAATGTTGGAAGCACAACATCCGGTAATATTGCCGTGGCTCCTTCACCAAGAGCATTTGACGTTACTGGTGATGAGAAGTATTGCACTATATCTTGCCGATGCAAATGTGAATCAGACATAGATATTCGATGCAGACTCCGATTTGAGAACTACGACGGGACTGCCACATCCTTCATTGGCGATGCGTACATGAATATGCAGACTTTAGATATAACAATTACAGGTGGCGCGGCAAATAGAATTACAGCTAAAGCGGTCAAGGATAATGCTACAGGATGGATATTTTTTGAAGCGACAATAAAAGCACTAGATACCGAAAATATGATTGGTGGCCAAGTTCAGATAGCACCATCTCAAAGAGTTGGATCTTTTGCAGATGGTGATCATATTATTGTTGCAACGCCGCAATTCGAAGGTGGGGCGACTGCATCGTCATTCATCATATCTGATACAGTTGCAGCAACACGCGCAAGCGACATGGTAACTGTTCCTATAAAGAATAATATTTACTCCATTCCTTTCACAATACTGTGTGAAGTACATAAGAACTGGTATAAAACACCAAACGCAGCACCTCGAGTTTTTGATACTGGCGGTCACCAAACTGGGGCGGCAATGATCCTTGGCTTTGGTTCTTCAACGGATTATGACGGATTCCCTTATTGTGATATTGGTGGTTCAAACCGACGCGTTAATGAAAACGCTTCTCTTGAAAAAATGGTTATGGGGATGCGTGTAAAAGCAGATCAATTGACATGTGCAATAAGTAACGGACGTATATCCAGCGAAACAAAAACAACCTGGACTTATATTCAAAGCTCCGCAACTATTCGTATCGGTGGTCAGACAACGACAGGACAACGTCATTTATTTGGTCATGTCAGAAATTTTCGAGTATGGCATAAAGCATTGACTGACCGTGAATTGAAGGAGTCTGTATGAAAGACTTAACGATGAAATTTAAGGATAAGAAAGCATTTGAAGACTTCCTTGTGGTTATTGATTGGGAAGGCAATGAAACTTTGCAAAATCAAATAATGCTTGATGTTATAGGTTACACCTATACCGAAGTTGAAAGTTTATCGGATGAACCAACATATATTCAAAATGAAGGATATTATGTAAACGTAAGGGTTATTGATGACTCATTTGATTTTACACAGTACAGTAACCACAGTGTCATTTTTGATCAACCTTTAAGAGAATGGGCGTAAGGAGCGTTTATGGTAACTAAGACTATTATACCAACTGATATAACCAAACTTAAATCTGACGTTGAATCGATAAACGGAGAAGTATCAACATTAACGGAGGCTACCTCCACGTTAAAGTCCGATGTGGGAACTCTAAAATCTGACGTTGGCAACTTAAAAACACGAGAAATTGTAAATAGCGATTGGACAGCGCAGCGACCGCAGAATCAGCAAAGCGATTCTGCTAGTAATTTTGGTACAGGTTATAAATTAATTTCTCAAGGTACAGATATTGATGGAAAAACCTATGCTGCATCATTAGAAATGGTGCGGATTAGGTCGGACGGAATAATAAACGCACGTATTAATGTTGTTAACGATGCGGGAAACTCAGTATATTACGATTTTAATCATAACGGTGAAATTGTAATTCCATCGAAACAAAATATTAGCGAAAGACGTTTTCGTGTCTGTAATGATGGTACAACATCAATGGATGGTCGGTTGAACATATGGGGTTCTGGGACACGTGCTCTCCTGCGCGATCAGCACGCACAAGCGCAAGCTGTTCTGATCTGTGACCTCAAGTCTCAGTTGCAGGAAGCTCGCTTTGCAAACTCTCAGTTGGCGCAGACGGCTGGCCTTACCTGTAAAATCAATCAGGTTGAGCAGTTAGTTAACTTTAAACTGCCAACTCCTCCGACTCCTCCGACTGGCTGCTGCTAATCGTTGAAGTGTGGTTAAACTAAAGCGCCTTTCGCTCCTCCGCTTGGGGCGCTTTTAACAGAGGTAATATCATGAGCCACATTAAAATTGCAACGATGGGAATGCCACGGGTCAAACTGCCTAAGGTTGCTTTACCTCGCATTAGCGTAGGTGAGCACCACCATGAACATGAGAAAGAGGAATATAAACATGCTCACTCTTATGCTCGAGATCATGAACATATGGCAGCTATGTCAAATGTTCTTGACCGGATGGAAGAACCTCCGCATACGTGGGCGGCGTACCACGACAAACCCGGCGGTATGATGTCCATTGTTGAAATGGAATACCGCGAATTAATGGAGTGTAAGAAAGAAGGCGACCGCGCAGGGATCATGAAAGAGTTGACTGTTCTTGCCGCAGCTTGTACTTGTGCTCTTCAAAAAATGAAAGATATGTAAGAATAGGAAGCCGACATGCAAAACGTAAACGCAGGAATGGGCGTAACCCAGTTCAACGGGATGAAACCGAAAAACTCCATCAACATGGGCGGTGTTGATTGGACGTTACGTCGGGACGCTACCGATTCAACTACCATGTTCCCACACCAGAAGGTGAGCTGGCTTAATGCAGGCTGTGAACCTATGGGTGATGGAAGGGTTCATTACTGTTGGATTATGGGAGTGATACCGCCTACGCCGGGCACTATCGAACGACCCGTGAATGTGATGTATGTCGGCTTCCACCAGTTCAAGATTACAATTGCTCCAAACTCAATTAGTCAATCAGATCTTGATCGTATGCATGTTTACGTCAGCGATGGCACAGACTTCGCAGGGGATTTTATTAGTAAGTTTCTTGGTATGCAACCAGAGCAGCCTGTAGAAGCACGCGAGCATATTAGCCCGTGGCCACCCATGATTGATCAGGAAGTGCTGCAACCAAAGACCGCTCAAACGGTCCCTCAGAAACCGGAGCAGAAGGTGAAACCAAATGACGAAGAATGAAGGTATTGATAAAGTCGTTGAAGGGCTTTCTATTCGTGCTCATGTTATAGCAGACGAAGGTCATGATCAACTTACAATTATGAAATCTGCATTCAGCGATTTTAAGTCTCTTGGAAACTTAAGCGGGTTAATGACTGTGGTGTCGACCGGAAAATTAACCCAGCAGCAAATCAGTCTAGCTCAGCGTATTGCTGTTAAAGTTATTGCGGTACTTGGGATGATTGAAGCTGAAAAGCCCAGTTCCAAGCAGGATAACGAAAGCGACCTTTAAGGAGGTCTACTATGTGTGGTAATACTAACTGTTGCTGTCTAGGCAGTCCTGCAACACAAGCAGGTATACTTCAGGGGCAATTGGCTCAAGCAGCGTGTAATTGCAAAACTTTTCAACCAGTAGCTCCAACTCCTGTGTTTGTGAATGCTTTTGCACCGCCTGTTTTCAATACTTTTGGCGTATACCCATACGGTGCTTTCTTTCGTATGTTCTAAGAAGAGAAAAGGGGCAAACGCCCCTTTCTTTAACGCTTATGAAAAGCTGACAGGATTGCAAGTGTTACAGCACCCAATCCGACGACGGTAGCATAAGTGAGTTGGTGTTGAACTTTAACAAAGCCATAATAGGTGCTAGGGATGTCTACAATCCCAAACGCCATAGCAAAGCTGGTCCCAAGTAGTGCTACAGCAAGGGCGCGTAATAACGCCCTGCTCATTGCTGTAAAGCCCTTCTCATTACTATCTCCGGTCATTATAACAACAATGATTAGAAATAGCGAAACGACAACTAATAGATATTCCATCATTTGCGTCTCCTGTACATGTATTGATCATACGCGGTCGCAATAATAGTGACTGGCCAGCAAGCGAGTATACATAGAAGACTTACAATCTTCTCCCAACGTTTCTTATAGGCTAGCGCATAATCATAGTTATTCCAACAAAAGAAATAAGTCATTGCTGCAATAATTGCGCCAATTACAAAATACATAACCACATATTCATGCATCGGTAAACTCCCAAATCAGATTATAATTATTTCCCGCTGGTACATAGCGCCCTGGACGTGGATCGAAGCTTTTCACTGAAAACTCCAGCGTTCCGGCGCTATATAGTTGCACCTTTTGTCCGTCCCACGGTCCACCTATCAATTTAAAAGTCTGTCGATAACCTTTTGCAGCTTTAGCCATGCTCACTCCTTAAATACCCGCGCGAACGCGGGTATTATTTTATTACGCTTCCGGTGTTTCCGGTGATGGTTCATCAGGAACAACAATAACGTCGGCTAAAACTTTTAACGCTTCTTGCTGCTCCGCGGTCATATTATTCCAGTAATAGACGTGAATGTAAACTACTGGTTTGTCACCATGTTGCCACGGTTCGCGACTTACTACATCCACACCTAAATCGCTTGCTACGCTCTTTTCTTTACCAGCCATGCTAATATACCCCTTTAAGGTTTTACACGCGGCTAGCCCCCAAAAGTACCCATATGATCAAGGGTTCTAATGCGCTGCTCCAGCCAACGTGCGTTCTTTTCAAAATGTTTATTGGTACGCGCTGCTTTGCACGCATCAATAATACCTAACTCACATCCAAGCTGCGTTTGTCCCATCACGTAAGAATGGGTTAACATGCTGGATACAAGCTCTTCACATTGTAACTTAATAGGATGGTCTTGGCATAGTTTCTTTGCTGCATCCTTTAAATCCACAGCTTGGACACCAGGCGCTATCAGCAAAGTTACGAGTAATAAACGTTTCATTATGCTTTCCCTTTACGACATAAGGCTTGAAGTTCCAGAAGCGCATCAATGTCTTCCTGTGGAGTTACACCAACGTGAATTGGATATTTAGCGCGACATTCATTGCCGACTTCAACAGTGTGGTTAATGTAGCCGTAAACACATCCACCAATAACAGTGAAGATAAGCGCAACAATCATTGTAAGGTACTTACCTTGTTTGCGTTCTTCATTTTGTTTATTAAGCTGACGGTTAAGTTCCACCGCGTCAATTTTACCTTTATTGTAATCGTCTACTAAGCTCATTTTGTATCTCCTCTTGTTGTATGCATATATTAAAACAGACCCGCGAAGGGTCTGCAAGTAGAATTTAGGCGTATCCCATGTCTTCGAGATACTTCTCTGCTTTAGCTATATAAGCATCATAATCTATGTCGTCCGGTACTTTATCCGGTAGCGTCATGATCGGGACACCTCCCGCGCTACCAGCTACACGGTTGCCCGAGTTAGCATAGATTATTTCAGGTGTTTCTTCATTAGTGCTTAAGTACCAGCGTACAACCTTACCCAAAAATTCGCCATTCCATACCGCGCCACCTTTTACCGCACGTAGGATAATGAATTTTCTAATATCGTTGCAATTGCGTATAGTACGAGAAACAGGCGTACCGTGGGCCAAACATTCACATACAGCTTCCATAATGATTTCGCCAGTACAGTTCTTTTGAAGCCCTGTTTTTGCGAACCAGCCTTTACGTTTGATTTCAACATTTCCTTCCTCATCAGGTTCTTTTACTGCAACATAGTTATTGACGTTAGCACTGTACAGCTTGTCATAGTAGTTGGATTCCATTTCAAATCCTGTCACAGACTCCCACCACTTGATCATGCTATCAACGAAGTCCTGCATGTGGTCAGGGTACTTAACCACAATACCATCCGTGTTAGCTGAAATTACTTTAACTCCGTTCAGCTCAAACGCTTCAATAAGCATTAACAGCGATAACTGTCCAGTTAATGTAACTTGTATCAATAATTGGGGCGCGTACAGTACAGACCACATGGACCCCAACTTACCGAACGATCCGTTGATAACGATCTTCAGCGTGTTGGCTGTGTTCTTGTCCCCGCTGTGCTTTGCAGCAATACGTCGGTCTACAATACTTTTATAAACACGAAGGAACGCTGGTCCCAACTGTTCTGGATATAATCCCTGATTAAGAATAATTGAAGGATAATAAGACGTTACGTCAATGTCCCGCTTTTTGATACCAGGCTCTTTACCGTGGCCAGCACACTCTTCGGAGCTATGTAAACCACCAATACCCATACGGTAAACACCGTCCGCAATCTTGATCTCAAGACCTGTTAATGCTGGAGGTAAGCTAACACCACCGTTATCGCTAACAATAAAGCGGCAGTCCCGAACAATATCCAGAACACTATTCATTAAAGGTGTTTGAAAACGAATAAAGTCCGGTATGTTGTATGCATACTTTGTTCCAGGATAAACTTGCGGACGCTGTGGGCGCACTCCCGTCAACGCTTGGATTTCGTGCTTAATTACGTCTTCTGCAATCTGTGCATCTGAGCGTGAACGCAGGTCCACACCGTATTCTTGCGACATAATTTCACGCAAGTGAATAGGCTCTTGCAATGCAATAAAACATTCTTCCGTCTGTACAAGGTCGTTAATACAGTACCAGCGCACAATAAGCATCTGGTCTTGCGTCAACATTGTATTAGGCTTGAACGGTAAATCCTGCATACGACGAGTATGTACACGTCCGCCGTATTGTTTCAAACCACCGGACCCAGGCAGCACTTCCATGATATCAATGTGATTAACGTTCTGCATACGCTTAAGACGGTAACTCTTTAACACATCGGAAGGACGCCAGTCTTCCACGATTATTTTATCAGTTGCGTCTTTAAGCTGTGCATTGGAGCACCCATTGAGTGCAAGGGTGGCGATGGGCATATCGTACCCGTTACCGTTAAAGCTTACGATAAGGAAGTTTGTCATTACCCAGTTAAGTAATAAGCAATTCAAACTACAACCGTGATACATTTCGAAGTAGACAACTTTCTTAGTCCTTACTCCGCGGAATGCGATCAAGAAGTAGTTTGGATAACATTCAATATCATATACAAGCGGTTCGCGGTTAATCCATGCTTGAATAAGTTCATCCTGCGTATACAGGTTGTATTGGAAGTTCCGCGCTTCCTCAAGGTTAGGCAAATAATCCGGGCGCTCCCAAGTGCGCTCAGGCGGTAAACGTTTAACCTTTTCTTTCTTTGCTTTTGGCTCAGGCGGTAAGTCCTGCCAAAAGAAACCAATAGCATCTGTCCGCATTACTTATCATCTCCCTTAAACAAATACAAGACATGCAAAACATAGTTAGAGCCTTGTATTTTGTCATAACGAGGAGGGATTAGGCTGCTTTGCAATTCAGAACAGATTGAGCATACACACTTAGCCCTCATCCATAGTTTAAACATGGATACAGGGCGTGCTCTTTTGCATACTGCACAAGTAAAGAAACGTTGATTTGTCATACACGTTCTCCAATTAACACACCGCGAAGATTTTCCCCAAAGAATGCGCAAGGTTGCGGATATAAACTAAAGTCCGCAGTCTTAACCACATTTTCGAGTAATAACAGGATGTCGATATTGTAAACTCCCGTTATTGATCTGTCCTGCAATACGAAGCTTGCGCCTTCTGCATCGTCGTAATGAGTACGCGCTAGACCGTTTTCAATATATACTCGAGGGCGATCTTCAGCAAAAGGTTTGATTTTATGCAAGCCTTCAAAAAGACCTGGATCAACAGGATGTGCATTGCATTGAACATTTAAAATACGACGTATATCTGGCCACTCTGCATCAATAAGCTGTGTTCTCAACCAGCGACCTTCCGGATAATGAAACGTCACATTGTTCTTGCTAACCTGAATATGTGTCGGGTTAGCTTTAATGCGCAGTATTTCTTTGATAGCAACAGACGGTATTATGCAGTCAATAGGGAATTGATTACCGAACCAATATTCCGCAATAGTGACGTTATTTGTAGCAAACAGGCTACCGTTATTGATCAAAATACCGCAAGCCCACGGGCGGGATGCATCCGAGCCTACGAAAGGAGCGACGGACTTCACACCGTGTACGAAGCGAGCACCGTCTATTTCGTACAAATCACCTTCAGGGAATACGTGAGGCGTTTCTTTATCAATGCAGCGTATAGCAACACGAAACGGACCGGACTTGATATTTAACTTACCGTTAGCCATCATTGTTAGCTGCACTGTTTCATCGCAGTTCGAAATAGCTTTAATCATAGGCCCAGCTTCGGGCTTGCAATCAATATCCAGCTCAATAGGGCTACCCAGTGCAATGACACCGTTAAAGCCCTGTACCTGTCCGTCACGAATAAGAAAACTGGTAAGCCCTTCTACCAGTTCCTTTTTAGCGACGGAGCCTTGAACAAATTTAAGAGCGTCTAACATTAGCGATCCTCGATTGCTCTAATTGTGGTTAAATCTAATTCGCAGGTTGGAGGGTATCCATAAAGTCCAATTTGTTTTCCTTGTGCATTAAACCATGTACCTGACGGATCCTGCCACTGCTTAGGTGTCTTGTGGAGAAATACTACTCTGTTTTCACCGTAATAATTAATTCTTACGCCTGTGTGAGTATATTTACGTTTACCTTTTGGTCTTCTTAAGTTAGCCATTAGAACAACTCCATTACACGATCACGGAATGTGCCGTCATGGGTAGCGTTAATGTTTGCAGCAATTACACCATAAGCCCATAAATTGAAGGCAGCACGTGATTCATAGATTGTTGATAAACGTTCGTAAGTGAAACCGTTTTGCTCAAGGTATTTAAGGACAGCGTCTTGTTCAATTTCAGTTAATGTTGAAACATGCTTACCAAAATGATGGCGGTCCGGTGACTTATCTGATACGCGCATTGGCCCCCACGGAGGGGTAACCACACTTCCAAACGCTGCCGCTTGTATCCAGGAGGATGAGTCGCAGCTATACCACGGGTAACGTTCCATAATGGTTGTGGACGTAATACCAAACGCATGAAGTTTAATCTTAGCACGTCCGCTACCGTCGCAAATGTATTTGTCCCACATGCGGTCAAGCCAAGTCTTAAGCGTGTCCGTGGAACGCCCTACCATGCCACCAATCGTGATATATTCGTAGTTCTTCATGTAGTATTCAAGATAGCGGAAGTCCTCCCCAAAGTGAAAGCAAGGTAACGGTTTAGCACCGCGTGCTTCCATTTCAAGTTGGTTACGGTAGGTTTGCAACGGATCACCGATACCATCGAGCACCGATGCCATTACCGCACCATCTTCTACCCGCAAAATATCTTTATTGCGCTTGATGTATTCGCAGTATTCAACAATATCAATGTGAGCACCTAACGAGTGCGCAGAGAATGCACCGGAGTCGAGAAACACTTTAGCCCCGTCCGCACGCATTTGATCAACATACTTCTGACGCCCAACGTAGTGGTAGGATTCCAAAATATGGGGCAGATTGCGCGTGATATTTTTCTCATGCTCGGACAGTTTTTCATAACGCTGCTGTCCAGGCATATATCCGTTCGTGTAAACTGCTGCCATAAAAACGTTCATTTTTGGAACGGTCCTCCAAACTGATCAATTAGTTCTAAAGTACGCCACGCTTCATTAAATGCTTCGTCCGCTCGATGTTTAGCGTCAATAAGCTGCTGCTTTAAAACATCTGTAGGCGCGTCATTCTGTATTGCAGAGCAAGCATCCGCAGTACCTGCTTTAAGCTGGTAGAATGCTGTCTCTAAGATTAGTTGTCTTGACATATTTCCTCCAATGACTAAAAAGCCCATATCAGTATTATGACCGATATGGGCTTGATCTGTAAAGCTATCTATTATTTACAAGCTTCGAGAAACTCCCGGCGCCATTCTTTGCCAATATCGCTACCATGCCACAGTTCTGTAGCGCCCCGGAACGCTTTGGTAATAGTAGAGCTGCCGCATACCTGCTTAACACCGCGCGACTCCATGCACATATGCTTGGCGTCAATATAAACACATACAGCTTTCGGGTTTAAATGCTCTTGAATAGCGTCTGCAATCTGGTTAGTAAGACGTTCCTGAACTTGCAGTCGACGACTAAAAGCATCCACAACGCGAGACAGCTTACTAAGCCCAACAATCTTCCCATTGGGGACATAACCAACAACAGCATGACCGATGATAGGAGCCATGTGATGCTCACAATGACTGTATACAGGAATATCACGGACAATGACCATTTCATTGGTGTTTTCCGCCCCATCCTCAAAGGTTTTAAACAGACCAGCAATATCTACATCGTAACCGCTAAACCATGTAGCATAAGCTTTAGCGACACGATATGGAGTCTCTTCCAAACCTGGACGTAATTCAGTGCAATTTTCAATTCGAGTTAGTAAAGTATGCACCGCGCGAGTAATATCAAATTGAATACTTTCGTCATCAATAATATTGAGTTTCGACATGGTTTGCAGTTTCCTTGTTGTTAATGTGGTCATATTACAGGTTATAGTTTACGTGACATTTCGAAGTTTCTTCGATGGTGCATTCTACAAGTTGAACACCATGTTCGTCAAGCAGCTGTGGTCCAATTACTTCAACCATGTACGCAGCTAAGTTTTCAGCGGTTGGGTTGAATGGAAGTGACACCAGCGAACCTAAATAATCCATTTGATCCCGATGCGACATATTGTCCATAGTTGTCGTATCTACAAATTTATTTAAGCTCTCAATGAGCGGATCATGTTCCCAGTGCAGGAACTTATGGTCCCAGTTATCTTCCAGCCACTGACACAGCGTAGTTTTAACCACACTAAAATCGATCACGCGTCCCACGTCGTCCAGCCCACCTTTTTCGCGAAGTGTGCCACAGCGAATAACTTTAACGTCCGTACGACCTTTCGGCGCAACCTTAAAGTGAAACTTATAGTTGTGACCATGAAGGTGGCGACACTTGCTTTCATGCCCTACAACACGATGTCCAGCGCAAATTTCATGTGAACGAATTACTGTATAACTCATTTTAATACCTCTTTAGAATGTTCAATTTCTAACGCACGCTGCGCCGACGCAATAATGTCTTTCAAATCTTCTACCAGATTCTTATGACCGCGTTCGCCAGGCTGCAACGCCTTTTTAATCAAATGTTGTAAAGCTGGGTTAGTTGTCTTCCAAGCTTCCAAGACATCATACACGTCCACGATGCATTTTACAACATTCCCGTTTTGATCTTTACCATAAATAACTTTCTGATATTTATTCATGGGAATTTTAGACGGTTCGTATTTCGTAAAAACCGCACCATTAAATGTATTACTTATGCTTATTCCAGAAGAAGGTTGATTGTACAATCCGGAGCGAGTGTTTTCGCTAGCCTGTTTGACGTAATCATCCGCAACGATATAGCGCCAGGCTATAATATCTTGAACTTTATAAGGGCTATTTTCATCCATAGCTGAACGCCCTTCCATAGCCCAATCCCATCCATGTAATAGATTCTTAACGTGTGTGCCGTTGCGCAAACGAACTTCAAACTTCTCATTACGAAGAAAAATAGGCATTCCTTTACCGTCGTGTTGGTGCCAAATTTTATTCAAATTATCTTTCATTTTTACGCTCTCGCTGTACGTGAATGAACTTCGTAAACAACCCAAAGGATAGCGGACGCTGTGAACTTACTTAAGCTCATTGCTACCATCGATCCCGGATTAACAATACCTATAATACTTAAGAAGACAATGGAGTCAATTGGTACAGCTACCAAAGAGCTGATAAATACTCGTTGATGGAAAGGCTTCTTGGTGACCGTGTATACCACATAGTCCGCAAACTCACTAAGCGCAAAAGACGCAACGGATGCAACTACAACCGCAGGATCTCCGAACACCCAGCTAAGGATGCAACCAACAATCATTGCAGGGATAACACCTTTACCCGCGTTACGCTGTGCGTAATCACGCAGAACAAAGATAATGCCTACAAAGAAAGCCATCATGGGGACTACGCCAAGTGGCGTATTAAGCATCGGAAGGTAGGAAAAGCCCAGGTTTACGAATGTAATTGCAGCCAGATAAGCAACGATAAATTTCATACTTTTGTTCTCCAGTTTTAACAGCACTATTCGCTGGTTGTTGGGTTTAAAAGCTTTAGTAGTATAGTTGGGTTACCGCACCCTAAACAATGCGCTAGCGGTGCGGTTTTCGCGGTAAGATCAAGCTTTGCTAATAAATTCGCTGTACCCTTTAGCACGCAATTTGCACGCAGGGCATTCTCCGCAACCGTATCCCCAGTCATGCAGAGTACGACGGACGCCGTTATAACACGTATGGGACTGCTCAATTACTGTGGTTAAGAAACCAACCTTATCCGCTAGCCCAAACGTTTCTGCTTTATTTAAACGCATAAGCGGAGTAACAAAATGGATATCTGTTTCATATCCAACGTTTAAGGTAGCTTCAAGCAAATCTACAAACTGCTGACGGCAATCCGGATAACCGCTATAGTCCGTTTCACAAACGCCCGTAACCACATATCGAGCGCCAACCTTCTGCGCGTAGGCGTGCGCGGTAGTCAGGAAAAGGGCATTACGGTTTGGCACAAAGCTTGCCGGAAGGTTGTTGTGCTGTTCGTGATGTTCGTTAACATCACCTTCGTTCCCGATTAAAGCACTATTGCCAATCTGTTTCAAAGCAGGTAATTCAAAGACAACAAACGGGACATCGTGCTCTTTACAAATTTGATTAGCACAAGCCAGCTCAATGTTATGACGTTGACCGTATGCAAAACCAATAGCGTACACCTTATCGTAGTTATTAAGCGCAAGACCCAAACAGGTCACGCTGTCCTGGCCGCCAGACAGGACGACAACGGCGGAGTTATGATTTTTTACAGGGAATACCAGTTTATCTAATTTATTCATTTTAGAAACCTTTAAGGCTAATATTAAGGTTAATGACTACTTGTTCAACTACAGCTTCAGAGGTTACCTGACGCTGGTGTATCTCAAGCTCCGAATGTATTTTCTTGGATGCAGCACGACAAATAGCGTCATTCAACTCGTCTTGTAAACGTTGAATTTTCTGCATAAGGATTACAGTTTCTTCATTCATTTGCTTCACCTTTAATATCACAAGGGTTAATTGTTACGTTAGACATTACAATTGGATGATTGCGCGCTCCAATTGTGCTAACGTAATTAATATCTAATTCTACATGCACGCCCTGCATAGTAGCGTGAGCAATTGAAGAATTAAGTTTTTCTACCAGCTCAGTAATCATTTCCTGATGCTGTTTCGCTTCTTCCAAAGTGATCATTTTAGACCTCACAGAGCTGTAATAATAGAATTCGGATGCTTGTTTCGAAAATCTTGCCATTCCGCAGAAAAGAAATAGTAAGCATCGCGCCGGATCTTTCTTTTATCCATATTCGGGTATAACTTAGTCATAACACGAATATGTGAACTAATGCGTTTTAGTTTTGTCATCACTCCACCCCGATATATTTGTGAACCTGAAGCTGCAACGTGTAACCGTGTTTCATACAGCTTTGGACAACGGCTTGGATATTACTGTGGTTAAGGTCTTCATCCTGCTCGTCCATTGGCTGTAAATATATCTTACCCTTGAAACCCTTCGGAGGTCTAGCGATAAATGGCGTAGCTTGATGATCTAATGCCTGAAGCGGCAAACCATCTTCCACGTTTACACAGCACGCTTTAAGTACATATTTAAATGCATTAGCGCGGCGCAGCACAGAAGGATGAATCTTTGAGGTCTTGGGACTACATACAATTACAGGTAACTGGGAAAAGTTCTTAGGTAAAGGCATAGACCCATTAGTTTCAATTTGCACCAAATACCCGCGCGATAACAGTTGTTCAATAAACGGGTTAATTTGCTGACGGAACGGTTCGCCCCCAGTGATAACCACAAGTGAGGTGCTATTGCCGGATTCCAGCTTACGGCTTTCGATTAAACGCATAATATCTACAATGTGATAAAGACTACGACCAACAGTATAATCTGTATCACAGCCAGGGCATTGCAGATTACACCCAGCAAGACGCACAAATACAGCAGGTTGGCCGCAGAATGGACCTTCACCCTGAATGGTAGAGAATACCGAATGCACGTCTAAATACATATCGTTTTCTTTAGAACGGGACTCGGGAGCTTGTTGATTAATATTCATCTTAAATCCTCTAGTGAAAAAGAAAGCGCCTCATTGGGCGCTTTCATTATAACGTGATATGTTTTGATATTACAAGCCGTTCAGGGCTTCCGGTACTGGCATAGGTACACGGCCAGTTACACCATTAAACTTCTTCCAACGTGCATACTGAGTTTTAACGGTATCTTCGTTCAGACCGTGGCGACCAGCCAGATTTAGAACATAAGAGATCGGAGCAGGCTGACCCAGCGTAGCGCTAATCTGATCCATCAGAGCCCAGGCACGACCGCAGGAAGTTTCAGGTTGTGGACGACGAACACCATTCTGTTCAGGCATACGGTTCGCTTCTTTCGCTTTTTCACGTTCAGCTTTTTCGCGGGCTTTTTCAGCAGCCTTTTCAGCCTGTTTAGCAGCGCGGATCTTGTCTTTGAAGCCTTTGATAGACGAATCCAGTTCGTCAACCATGCTCTGAGCAGCAGTTACTGCACCGGACAGATCTTCACCTTTGGATTTTTTAACAACTGCTTTCAGCTCTTTCAGAGCATTCTTTAAATGCTTCAGCTGTTCAGAACCCTTAGATTCTGCTTCCGTGATCTGATCAACAGTGCTTTCATCGGTAATACCGGATAAAGCAAACTTCACGGTTTCAACTGCCTGGGAAAGAGCGGTAAATTTATTTTCCGCTTCAGTACGAATTTCAGCTTGTTTCTTTTCAGCGGCAGCTTTTTTCTCTGCTTCTTTTTTCTCTTTTGCTACGCGTGCAGCTTCAGCGGCAGCGGCTTTTTTAGCTTCTGCGTCGTTAGCAGTAGCTTCTTTCTTTGCAGGCTTAGCAGATTTTGCAGCGGCAGCAGCGGCTGCGGCAGCAGCGGCTTTCTTATCTTCAATATTACTCATTTTCTTCACTCCGAATTATTATGGGTTCGTTTGTTACCAACGGGGTTAAATGTACCAAAGGATTTTGTGACACGCAACCCCTTACATAAACATTTTTAAAAATATTTTTGATCAGGGTTAGAACTTATTAGCTCTTCGCACCTCTGCCTGGTGTCCATGCTGCTTGCAATGCGGGCCGCTCACAAATGACCCTGGCACCGGAAATAATACCACCCTCCCGTTCAGCATCGTATTTGACACGGGCAGGTTTCCAAAGTCCTTCATCCATTGACGGAACGTATTGCCCAATTTGAGGTGAGCAAAAGCCTTGGATATCGTATTCCACACAGAATTCGGCTTGTGCGCTGATTTGGGCGTGATCCAGGATTGTTTCTGGAAGTTGCGTAAAGTAATCAAACAAAATGCGCTCAACAATTTCCCGTTCATAAGGTGCAGCTCCTAAGTTTTCTGTCAGGTTAATATAAAGCATTTGAAGATCAACATCTTCAAGATCTTTTAAATCGTTTACTGGTGTTACCAGTGTTGACTCTGGACAACAAATAATTCCAAGTTGGTGTAGTGTCAGCCAATTGGGATGCTTTGCCAAGAGTTCAAATTTATCTGTATCAATCAGGACGTACATTGCGATCCCCTATAAATAAGTAATGCCCCAATAGTAGGGGCATTAGATGTTGAAGTCAATTAGAAAGGAACGTAATCCGGATCATCTACTTGTACAGGGTTAACCACATTGTTCACCGTTATACCTTGCGTATTCTGCGAAACAATATCGTCCCAGCTTACATCATCGTTATAGCTCGGACCTTCTGTTGTTCCATCCTGCCCGTATACTTTAACCTGAATAGCTTCGTCGTCCTGTGGAGCTTCAAACTTACCGAAACAAGTACCATCATAATCATAGTTCAATATCTCAGGCCATTTCTTATTGGTATGAACTTTGATGTATTTTGGTGTTTTAAGCATTGCAGCAACATCAAGGGCTTCTTCAATAGTTTGTGGTAAAGGTAAATGTGTCCTTTTCTTCCACCATGCCACCGCTTTACGACCCGCCCAGTCCCCATGAAGCAGAGCTACCCATTCACTAAATATTTTACTACCGCAATAATAAGTCACCTTCATTGTTGGAGGTTTAGAGCTGTCATTGCGTTTAGTGTGCTTCGCATAAGTAACATGCGTAACTTTAAAGTCTTCAACTACTGGAATATCCTGCTTGATCAGGGCTTCCGTACTTGCAGCTTTCTTGAGTTTGGTCTGGAACTTAAACTCATGGCCGCAAAAGCCTTCTTTAACGTAATCCGTCCCGCGTAGCCTAAAACCTTTCAGATATAATTGTTGAACTTGTTCCTGTGTGACGCTGTCCATTGGGATTGGTGCGAAGCCACCGCAATAGCGAGCGGATGCATGATTATACGACCCACATACATCGCATTCTTTAACCGGAGCAGTGCCAGCACCTTTTTCGCCCGGGCGCTTGGGTTTAACAGGGTCGTTAATAGGGCCCAAACGGCGCGTATTACCGCTGAAATCCAGTACAAGGCAGTTCTGCTTGGGGCTTGCCGCAATAGCTTGTAAGCGTCCCTCCTGCGTGGAAAGATCAAAGCCCTCCGCGTACACCGGACGCGTACCGCGACCCAGCATCTGAACCCATAGCACCGCCGACGCAGTGGGACGGAGCATGATAATTAAGTCCAGCATTGGATGATCAAAACCTGTGGTTAAGACGTTGTTGTTCGTTAATGCTCGAAATTCACCGCGCTTGAATTTTTCAATAATCTCGTCACGTTCTTTTGCATCAAGCTTAGAGTGAATACATCCACAGCTAATACCCATATCGTTCAGCATATCACACGCGTCTTTAGCGTGTTCAATGCCAGAACAAAATATAAGCCAGCTTTGACGGTCTTCACCACATTCAATCGCTTCCTCAAGTGCGCGGAGTGTTGCGTCATCGCGGTTTACCGCACTTTGCAGCTCACTCTGGATAAACTCACCGCCGCGTTTACCTACCCCGTTGAGGTCCAGCTCCATCTTAGTACGCTTTGGCACAACCGGAAGAAGATAACCTTGTTCCAGAAACCAGTTGAAGGCTTCAGGAGTAGTTGCATCAAACGTTACCTTATCAAATAACGCATCATCGTCTTCGTTTTCCTTAACAATTGAACCATACCCCAGTCGATAAGGTGTAGCAGTAAGACCGATGATTTTTAAGTAAGGGTTAACTTCACGCAACGCTGCAAAGAACTTCTTATACATTGTTGCATCACGCGGACTAATAAGATGCGCTTCGTCCACAAAAATAAGATCAACTTTGCCGAACTTTTTCGGATGCTTAGCAACGGACGCAATCCCTGCAAAGGTAATAAGATTGTAGACTTCTTTACGCTTCAAACCCGCGCTGTAAATACCTGCTGGCGCTTCGGGCCAGACTTTCATTAATTTATCATAGTTTTGTGCAATTAACTCTTTGACGTGAGTTAACATCATTACGCGCTGGTTTGGATACCATTTGTAAAGCAGATCGAGGAACCCCGCGATAACGAGCGATTTTCCTGTCCCTGTTGGTAACAGGATCAAAGGGTTCCCCGCGTTACCCTTTTCAGCATCAAAATAGCGGAATACGCTATAAACTGCTTCCTGTTGATAATCGCGGAGTTGCATATCAATCTTTCCCGTAATAATTAGCTACTTGATAGTTTTGACAACCAACTTTCTGCCCTTGCGTATCCACTGCGGCGGAATGGAAATTGCAATACCATGTTCCATCTTCTTTTGGTTCAAGGAATTGGCATGTGCGGCAGTTTACTTCCGGCATAGTTTTACGCCAGCATAGTGAGGAGTGATCGCACCATTTACATTCGAAGAAAGTGGAATCTTTAAATGCGCGGTCCGGAATATCTGTAGCAATAGCAATCTGCACACCACGATCAATATACATGTCCGCGGTAACAGGATCAAACGGAATAATTTCTGCGTAAACTTCATCGTCATTCTTGTTTACTGCAAGATATAACGCTGCGCCAAGACCTAGTTTTCGCATATACACGTTCATCTGTACATAGTGCTCAGGTTTAGCTTCTTTGACACCTTTAGCTTTCAGCTTTTTAAAAGACTTATCGTTATGCGTCTTCATTTCGGTGAGCACGGGCATCCCAGGCTGCACGTCCGGACAACCTATAACCACACCATCACAGGAACCGCCAAAGTGTCCGCCAGCTTCGCTGATACGGAACTGGTGTCCATTTTCGTCCTGCTGATAGACCTGCATACCTGCCGCAAGAAGCATAGCAATGAAACGCGCTTCTTCCAGATGTCCGCGGTTAAACAGTCGAAGCTGGCGTCCGTCAAACTCTTTGCGTGTGGCCCAGCGATATCCATAGAAAAGCTTGCGTGCGCATTGTTGACCAATAAGGGAAGCGCCTAAGTGGCTGCGGTTACCGCTTTCAGGGCGATAAGCGTCTTCAATTGTGGGAATAACTACGCCAAGATACTTACGGTAAGTCCCACCCTGATCTTTTTGCACACCGTCATTGATCGCTTGAAGTGTTTTTTCTGCAATATAAATAGCCATTGGAATACCTTAGAAAAATAAGCCGTCTTTCGACGGCTTATGGACACTACAGAGGGAGGGTTATCTTACTGCTGCCACGGCGGGACTGCTGCTTGTGCCGGATGCGGTTCAGCTTGCTGCTGCGGCTGAGCTTGCTGCTGAGGTGCTGCTGCCTGGCCCGGCTGTGCTACCTGCTGCGCCCACGGCTGCTGAGCTGCTTCCGGTGCTACTGGCTGTTGTACCGGAGCTTGCTGCACTGGCTGCTGTGGTGCTGCGTTTTGAGCAGGATTATCCCACGGCTGCGGTGCGGCATTCTGCCACGGTTGTGCTGCTGCGCCCTGCTGTGGTGCTGGTTGCTGCACAGGCTGCTGAACTGGTTGCTGTTGCTGCACCGGAGCTTGCTGCTGTACAGGCGCTTGCTGTTGCTGTGCAAACGGGTTAGCTGCTGGTTGCTGAGGTGCTGCGCCCGGGAAAGCTGGCTGCTGTGCTGGAGCACCTGCACCGAACGGGTTAGCTACTGCCGCTTGAGCACCCATTGCTGGAGCACCTGCTTCTTTTTCTGCATACTTAACCGGATCGTTGATGTTAGCATAACCGTTAGGCTCGTTGCTGTCTTCATAACCTTCCTGAGAACGAACTTTCAGACGCAGGTTCAGCGGAATGTTATGCAGTTGAGCAGGGGTATCCCAGCGGATTACGCCTACAGCGTGGGAAAGCGCGCCCAGTTGCTCGTATGCGATACGCACAGTGTCTTCGTTGTCGTTGATAACGTTGTAACGAGCGAAAATTTTACGACCTTTAGCAAAACCATCAATGATGCTAAACGTTACCTGGATCGCCATACCGCCATTTTTGGTCGGTTTAAATTCAGATGCTTCAATTACTGCTTTATACCAACCTTTCGGCAATGCGCCGTAAGAAGGTGCTTGATAGCTGCTCGCGTCAAAGTGGAAATTAGTTGGCATAGTCATTAGTTGATACCTTTCATTTTGTTGATAACAGAACCTAAGTGTGGGACTTCAACCGCATCTAAACGTCCCGAACGATCCTTAGCGATTGTATTAAAGTCCGGTTGAGTTTGCAAGTAACGATACGAGTTACCTTGCTGATCCTTATTTACATTCAGACGAAATACTTCGTCGAAGAAGTAAGGGAGCATTTGCCCCAATTTGGACCCAGGCATAGATGGAGCATACGCGGTAACACCGGAGACTTCATCTTTGTCTTTGCCCATTTTAGCAGACATATAAACATGTTTGCCAGGAATATCACGAAACTTACGGATCAGATCTTGCATCTTTTCAAGCAAAGTACCATAAGCTTGACGAGGATCTTTCGTTCCCTTTTTCGCGTTGTTTAAACATTGTTCAGCAATTTCGCTCAAGCTGTCAAGTGCAATAGAATCGAAATACTGTTGGTTAGCTGGAGTTACGCACCACTGATAAGCCGCTTCAACGTCTTCCAGACATTTCACTTCAATTACCGGAATATCGTAAACGATGGGCAAACCCATGTTACCATAAACACGGTTAAGGTTTTCCGCTGCAATAGACAACAGACCGGATTCTGCGCTGATTAAAATTGGTTTAGGTAATGTGGCTACAAGGCTGGTTTTACCCATACCTGCTTCACCGTAAACCAGAATTTTGACACCTGTGTCCTGCACAACTTGTGAAGACATTTTAATTTCAATGGCCATTTAACGCCTCTCTTTTAAGTTCGCGCTCATTGTAACGTAATATACTTTGAACCCTCAATTACTTTTTAATCTAAAGCCTGATCACTTTCATCGCGGAAATGCATAAAGTTTGCAAAACGCGGTTTATCTTTCACGCCATGAGGGAAGTGTTTATATGAAATAGTCCGACCTTTAATTTTGTCAGGGTTATTCCAATAATAAATCTTATCCTCTTGCGTTAGTTTACCAGGACTAACGTTGATTGTATTGCCCGTCTTAACGTCTTTACAAACCAACGTCCCGATCATACCGTTAGGAACTTTATTTTCCTGATGCGAAGATCGTGTAGTCCTGCCCAGCTCGTTAACAGTAGCTTCATTAAGGTTAGTTTCGCCCTCAATAATATCAAGGACAATAGCGTCTTCCTGAATAAAGCGTTTAATACGAAGATATCCACCTTCACGAACTGTGCCGCGCCCATGTTTATAAGGCTTGTCAGGATCACGGATAATAATACCTTCATAACCCATATCAAGCCAGATATTTTCCCAGTAGAGCAGCTCTTGTAAAGACTTAACCACATGCATCTCTACCACTTTCAGGTCGAACAATTCACCCTTCGCGTGCTGTGTGGTTATAAAGTCTTTCATCATGTTGTAGCGAGCTTCATAGCCAAGCTCTGCTACACTTTCCGCACACAGATCAAAGATGTGCCATATCAGCAACGGTTCACCTTCAATTGTATTCACCGCACTGGTTGTTTTACGACACAGGTCCGGATCTGTTTCCAACCCTGCCGCAAGTTCACCGTCATAGCCCATGTACTGGGGACCGCTGAAAATTGCGCTTGTATGGCGGTTTTTAAACAGCTTCAAGCTTCGCCCTACTATCTGCCCGTCCGGATTTAAACCGCGCACACCGTCGATTTTAGGCAGTATACAGCACGGAAACTTAATCTTTTCTTCAACCGCGTCAGTCGCTAAATGTGGCTTGAATGCCATATGCCCTCCTTACATTTCATAGTCAAAGTCTGACCAGTCTGAGCGAGTTGTAATTGTATTTACGCCCATACCTTTACCCATAGAACGCCGCCAAACGGTTGCAGCTTTTTGAGCTTTCTCTTTCATACGAGTATTGCGACGTAAATGTCCGCTGCCCTTTTTAGGTCTATTTTCCTTTTTCTTTGCTTCGGAAATAAGCTCTTTGCATTCCTGCAAACGGATTTTGCTTCTTTCCAATCGCATAGCAGAACGCGCACGTTCATCGCAGAATCTTTGTGCTTTACTACGTTGGTCTTGCGTGCTCGTATGACCTTTAACGTGGCGGAACTCAATAGTTAGATTATATTTACGCAATTGATCGTTCAACCATTTGAAAGCTACACCTTCCTGTTCACTTTTCCAGCTTGCTTCTTTATACACTTTAATAGCTGTTGAACAATCTGTTTGCACAATTAAATGATCGCCCGGATGGATTAATTTAGCCTTCATTCCCTCCCAAATAACATTACAGATTGCCATTGTTTCAGCTGCATTATTATCAGGAGCTCCGCGTAACGGTCCACCGTTAGCGTTATTTCCACGGTTGCACACTACCCATCCACCGTATCCCGCAGCTTTTGTATTTGGACAAAAACTTGCATCAGATATAATTGTTACTCTCATTGTTTATCCTTAATAAAAAGGGGTCTGTTGACCCCTTATAGTTATGCAGGAATGGATTCTTCCGGTGCTTCCGGAATAACAATCTCGATCTCTTCCTCATTCTGGAAGGTTAGTCGAAACCCGTCTCCTGGACGCCCGAAAGCAAAGGTAAGGGCTATCGTATTATCCTGCTCGTAATGACAGATACTTTCTACTTTCATTTCGTTACCGTAAAAGTCACGGTAAATCATTCCAGGTAGCGCATCGGTCGCTTTGATCTTTCTTACAGCCATTATTCCCCCGTTTACAGTTTGTCTTTGAACTCTTCGATATATTGCTCGATCGGATACTGCTTACGCTTGAAACGATCAAACAAGATTTTAGCAGATTCTACGTCTTCGTCGCTCTCTTTACTTGCGCCCGGTGCCATAAAATCACGCCATGTAAAACCGTTCAGATTATGCATCTTAGCAATGTGCTTGTTGTAACGGCTTTCCCAGTCCACACGCGGACCTTCCATCTTGCGTAAACCGCGCCCAAGCACCTGTACATACAAATCTTTCTGACGTTGTACAGCTTCACCATTATAAGGTCCGGTTTTAAACTCAACAACACTACCGTTAAGATCTGCACCATCCGCAAAGTTGTGTAGCATAGTTTCAATAACGTCATTCAATGTTGGAACCGTCACTTTGCCCTGGGCAATGCCTGCCAAATAACCGACGTTTTCTTCACCGTACAACTCGATCAGTTCTTTCTTGGTTGCTTCTGCTTCTTTGTTTGCGGACAAAGCCAACATCTGTTGTTCGAACATGTGTTCCTGTTCCAGGAAGTGAGCATAGCGCTCTTCGTCTACTTTGCACACAATCCATTTATATTCAACATCCTTGCTGAAGTCCGGATACTGATCTACTTCTACTACTTCCGTAGTAAAGAACTTGCCGTTATATTGAATAACAACTGTATCGCCCGGCTGCAATTCGTCACTTTCCAGAGCACGGTAGGTATAAAGACGACCACCCGCTTCAAACTTAACTTTGACAGTTACAACGCCTTTTAACAGAGCATGATAAGCTTTCTGAAATTCTTTACGCATTTTAGTTTCCTCTTGGGCGGATTGACTGCCCGTTAATGTGGTTAGGCTTTATTCGGCACAATTTCCAGAGACGCGGAACCAACTTTCGATTCAACGCACTGGTTAAAGACTGCGGCTTGCTCCGCTGTAAGTTTACGCCAAGCCGCAACTTTCAACACAGGTTTATTTTCCACAAGCTGATCAACGTTAACACCAACTTTAATCAGATCGCCCAGGATTCCGTTAAGGCTTGGAAGATCAATCTTGCGATCAATCTTGTGAGTCATTTTCAGAACCCCGCCAGTAATTTCAACTTTATTAGTCCCTTCAGATGGAGCAGGGAAATAGGACTTAATAATCTTTTCGCGTAGTGCTCGCTCGCGAGCTTGAAGCTTTTGTAATTCTGCTTTGGTTTTATACCACTCAATTACATCTGCTTCTGTTGCTTGTACTGCTTTATCTGCGTCGAACATTTTTCTATCCTCTGTTGTGTTTCGATGTATGTATAATAGCACATCCATGTGACAGGGCAAGACTCAATTCGTATCAATTAATCTTTTTAAACGGATTTGTAATCTAGCAACCTTCCTCCATTCAGCATCCTCCATTAATGGTGTAGGCTTATAGGCTTCAGGTATCGGACAAGGTATATAGGGTTCCATGTCAGATATTACTTGCTTTGATAACTTTTTCTTCCGTTTACCCATAAATAGCCTATTTCAAATAGAGGGAAGTCATAATTGGATGCAAAGACACTTCTTCCTCAGATGTAACCACATCTGTGGCTGGTACAAAGTTGTTGGACTTCTTGTCTCCAACTTTCCACCCTTTACCGTTACCCTTTTTAAGTTCACCCGTGCCAGTGGACCCGAAGCCGTTGGCACCTCGCTCAGTGGCCTTAAGCTCGTCTACTTCTACCAGTTGCACGCAAGGCACCTTAATAAGCATAGCTTGCGCAATACGATCACCATGACTAACGGTAAAACTACCATTATGATCAATAGTAAGCTTAACTTTAACTTCGCCAGTGTAGTCGCTATCGATGACACCTACGCAGTTAGCCAAACGAACGTCATTTTTGAATCCATGTCCACTCCGGGAATAGACCATAAGCGCATATCCTTTAGGGATATCAAATGCTAACCCTGTACGGAATACGTGCTCGTAAGAGAAAATGATTTGTTCACAACCGTCTTCACTTTTGAGATCCGCGTGCAGGTCAAAGCAAGCTGCCCCGGCAGTGGCAAACGCTGGTAGAATTGCCGTGTCAGTTAAACGTTTCACACCGACCGGAATTGTGCTTAATGATGCAGCAAATTTTTCAACATCAATTGCAAAAGAATTTTTTGTGATATTTAATACATCAGTCATAATTTCACCTTATTGAATTGAACCGCGATCAATTAACCATTGTTTCGCGTGCGCTTTAAAAATAATGCGGTAGTCATCAAGACTAATTTCCGCGCGGATGGAATCTTTAACTTCGTACCACTGCCATTCACCATTACTGAAGACAACTGGATTGAGCGGTAGAACAACCTTCCATCCTTTACGTTCTATTTTATACATCAGAACTGGATATCTGCCAAGCTCTTTAGCAGATTGAACAGTCTGCTTCCACCATGTGTTTACTTGTGGCGTAGCATGGTTTTTTACTTCAACTGCATGGTGGCATGTATTGCTAATGTCGCAACCACCGACCGCACTTTGATTCTGGTTACGCTGAGCAATAGGTTTTTCCGGTAACTGCATCCCCAGCTCTGCGTAAATTTCGGCATAAATTGCATTAAAGAAATCACATACTTCCCGCTCACCGCGTTGACCTTTAGCGCGAATATTTACTGCCATGTTTGTCTCCATAAATTTAATGTAAAACACTTCATAAAGAATTTTATATTGAAGTTATGTTGATTGCAAGGAACAAAAAAGCCCAGGCATAAGGATTCCTGGGCTCTCTTGATTGTCGGATAGCTTACTTTGACTGCCGTCTTCGTCTACCCTGGCCTACTTGTACAGCCTCGCCAAAGGCTGGTGACGGTTTGGTACATCTGGCGCCGTCTCGTTAAACATCGTTTACATCGTTCAGTAAGTTGCGGGTTTATCCTGTCCGCTCCAGGAAGCCCAGCGAAAGTAGTTGCTGTAAGGAGGTACAGCTACCGCTTTCAAGGGCTTGAAGTAAGCATCGTTC